>Ga0207695_10001662_pt1 | contig 35831 bp, 33 predicted proteins | sample KBSC54metaG_FD_184354 | JGI IMG/M metagenome (GOLD analysis project Ga0207695, IMG submission 184354) | Corn rhizosphere microbial communities from Kellogg Biological Station, Michigan, USA - KBS C5-4 metaG (SPAdes) (version 2) | ecosystem: Host-associated > Plants > Roots > Rhizosphere > Soil... | reverse complement strand
TTCTGCAGTTGCACAGGATCCTTCAGATAAGGCTCCAGGTCGAACAGTTCCGCCTTTCTGAACTCCACGGGATGACTTTCGCTCTGCAGCGAAATAGTGCCTGCAGCGATCAATCCGCCGTCGGGTAGCCCGGCCTCTTTGACATATTTATCCCTTCCATCGTATTGCGGCTTCTCATAGGTGAGTACAGTGTCTCCATCTACGATATGCCGGATGATGGAATCCTTCAGGACCAGGGCTTCTACATGTACCCACTGGTCTCCATGATAGGTTTTTGCAGTTGAGTTGACGCAATGGGGAGTGAACAGCTTGCCATCCATCACCACATTGGTACCGGGGGTACAGAGATTAGCCGTCGGCCGCGCATCCTTGCCGTTGCCGCCTAATAACTGTTCTTCCAGGGATATGGGAAAGTCTTGTTCCAGCTGCATGCTCTCGGGAGACTGGCCATGCAGCATGACCCCGCTGTTGCGGTAGGCCCAGTCCGCACCATCCTTCATCTGGTCGCCTGTGAAACGATATTCCACCACTACCAGGTAGGCAGAGAATTTTTTCTTATAGAAGAGATGACCATAACGTTCTTTGAAAAGCCCTCCATAACCTGCGTAATCCACCTTCAATACCCCATTCTCTACGCGGAAAGTGTTGGCAAAATTGTCTCCGGCGGGATAGCCTTTGATCTTAACGGTCCAGTCCTTGAGGTCTTTGCCGTTGAATAGCTTTATCCACTTCCCCTCTGCCGGTGTTTTCTGCGCCGAAAGGGTGAGCGTGCCGCATAGGAGGATAAACATCAATATTGATCTCATAAAACTTATTTACGGCAATATAATCACTCTTCCGAATAATCATGCACATACTTCCATCTTTCCGGCATCTCCAAACATTGCCGCCACACGGATTTTACCGAATACACATCCCGTAGCTGGAAGCCCGCATACAACAGACAATAGGACTGATGGATATCCGACCCCCAATGCACCCATCGTTCATCCTGCGTATAAGGATGTTCCAGCATCACCTTCGTCCTGGCGGCAAACAGTCCGCCCTGTATATGAAAGGAAGGCAAATGACGGGGAAAACCCATATCCTCCGGCAGGCAGCTGGGATAAGCAGAGCCGGTCATAGCCACGGAAGGATCGTCCTCCATCGGAGCTATAAGATCGTCTATCCAGGTGGGATCGTACATGCGACCGTGATTTGAACATACATAGACGATATACGGGTATTCGCTGGCCTGGATAGCTATGTTCATGGCAGGCCCATACATGATATTGGACCCCGGCCAGAAGCTGTTATGCTGTACGTCATAACCGTCCAGGCTATAAGATGGTCGCCTGTCTGCATCGCTATTGTCCACAGTCACCAATTGAAACCTCCAATGAGGATGTGCGGCAATGGTGGGTAATATGTCCCGTTGCAACCGCCGGCTCAGCCGCTCCTGGTTGTTATGGGGTATCAGGATCAGGGTAACTCCCGGTTCATTTTCTTTTGACTGCAAGAGCATAAATATCGTTTGGCGAGGTGAGAACATCTACCATGAAAAACTCAAAAGGTTGTAGCCACCGCGACAAGGCATCAGGGTACACATTGTTATAATATTCTCCGGGGTAGAGGACAGGGCCACCGTCTACACAGGAGTGAGTGGCGCGACCCGCGCCTGCAGCCGTGACCAGGAATATCCCTCCGGGCTCCAGCAACTCATAAGCGGTCCGGCAGATGCCCTCTCCCTCGTCGGTATGCTCCAGTGTCTCGCAGCATACTACGGTGTCAAAAAGCTCCTCGGGCTCGGGACGCCAGTCGGCCGCATTGCCGATGACATCCACATTCAACCCTTCGCGTATATCCACACCGATATACGTTTCTGCGTCTCTGAACAAAGGGCGCACCAGCCCGTTGTGGGCATAAGCGTTGTTATCCCATATCACCGTCCGGCTGCCAAGTTCGCAGACACGTTTTCTTGTGGGCAGACGATTGACGGCCCATTCGATGAAATTATAAGCTCCTGCATGCATGGTCGTGTGTTTTAGCCGGTCTCCGGGGGTGGTAATGGTCCAGGCGATTCAGTATCAGGTAAATTCCAGGGCTGGTGTAGATGTTATCCCGATGTAAATGTAGAGATCATATTCTATTTTTCCATTACCCGATAGTGGTATTTTTTTCCACAGGAACTTTTCTCCATAGTTTTGTTCTATGAACAAGGGCACAGGTTTATATCTGCTGATCATCGGAGGGATCATCGTGATCGTGGGAGCCCTCATTTATTTCTTCCATGACAAGCTGCATTGGATCGGCAGATTGCCGGGGGATATACGCATCGAACGAGAGAATTTCAGGGTTTATATTCCCATTACAACTATGCTGATCTTCAGCGTATTGTTTTCTCTTATATTATTTTTGATCAGGAAAATAATGTGATCACCATGAACACCATTATCAGACCATCTACCAAAGAAGATCTCCCGGCCATCTTTACACTGTTTAAAGAGTTCTCTATCTTCCAAAAAACGCCGGAAAAGATGCACATCACCCTCGAACAATTGATAGGGGACGAACAATATTTCCGGTGTTTCGTCGCAGTGGTAGAGGGACAGATCATTGGCTATGCCACTTACTTCTTTGCTTACTATTCATGGACAGGGCGGGGCATTTACCTTGACGACCTGTATGTACAGGAAAGCCATCGGAAATATGGCATTGGCAAACAACTATTAGACAAAGTCATACACCACGCGAAAGAAAACAATTGCAAGTCCGTCCGCTGGCTGGTCTCCCGCTGGAACTCGAACGCCATCGAATTCTATAAGAAGATGGGCGCGTATATGGACGACACGGAAATGACAGCCGTGCTACCCCTGTAGTTACTGCCTAATTGCACTGAGGCATCGTCTTCATCAATTCCCAATATATCTTCGATTTCTCCGCCTGCGCCTTGGCAGGCTCCGATGCATACCGGCTATCCAGCGCCACCATTCGGGTCTCTGCATCTTGTAGTGCAGACAGTTGATGGCGAAAGCAACTGACTTTATCCCCTCCATTACGATGCGAAACGCAAATACTTAGATTTACATTTAAAATAGATTCCCGTACAGCATCCAACGGATCCATCATGTTGATCATCGCCCGCTGTGCCACGCTGTCCTGGTAGAGGTTCCCATGCTGCGTTTTACGCACCAGCTCCTCATGCTTCTGGTTCAGCGCTCTTTTAAAGTCGACGATCGCCTGTTTCTCCGCGGTGCACTCGCCTCTCACCTGGTCCTGTTTACGTTCCACATCCGCTCTTTCTTCCTGCAGCTCCGCCTGCTGCTTGGCCTGGAATGCATCTTCCTGTACCTGGAAGGGGGCCGGGTTAAAACAGCTATGTACATTATCCATCGACCCTATCCGGACGTAATTGGCTCCGAAATTCACCTCCATGATGAGGTAAAGCCCTTCCTGGCAATACATATACCCTACGCCGAAGGCGCCCAGGAATTTCAGGGGATGCAGCGTCTCAGGATATCTATCGCCATAGATAAAAAAAGTATTCGGGCTTCCGTCATAACGGTAAGCAAGTGCGCTTATCTTATTATCGCAATACCCGCGTCTTTCCGACTTCCGCGCCAGTCCTGCCCCCGATCCCGGGTTGGTGGCGGTAGGCGATTGATACAGGAAATTTTGTGTATTGCCAGTATGCACCCAATGCTCGATACCCGTCCTGCCTTTTTGGTTCTTATAGATATAAACTCGATACCCGTCCTGCCTTTTTGGTTCTTATAGATATAAACATTCCCCTTCATGCTCATGACAGTGAAGTTGAAATGCTCTATCTCGGGCATGATATCCAGCACGGCGCCGCCACGGGAAGGAGGAAGTATGCCCGTAAGCCCGTTATGCGTGTCCAGGTATATACTCTGTTCCGCATCCATGCGGCCGACTTGCATTTTCAGGTACAGCTGTTTGTCAAAACAGTATTGTTGCCGGTTAGGTACTATAATAATAGGTTGGCTTCCACCCGTCAACACCGGGACCCTCGTAATCTCTTCTTTCCATTGCCCAAAAGGCACCGTATCCCGCCTGTGCCGCTCCTGCCCGTTCACTAAGCTCACTAGCAACAGACAGCAACATATCATAACATATTTCATAAGCATTATAGTTTTACAAATTCCACCCGTCTGTTCTTAGCCTTGCCTGTCTCTGTGGTATTGGGAGCCACGGGCTGTGTAGCGCCTTTGCCGTCCGAAGTGAGACGCGCGTTGTCAATGGGAAAATGTGTCGTCAGATAATTCCTGACCGCCGCAGCCCGCCGTTGTGACAGATCCATATTATGCGCAGCCGTACCATCGCTGTCGGTATGCCCGATGATCATCACCCGTACGGAAGGATTCTGCTGCAGCGCATTCCCCACCTGGTCGATAATGGCATATGAGGATGCCTTGATCACATCGCTGTTGACATCGAATAAAATATCGTTGGTCACGGCACGTCCCTCTTCCAGCAATTGTTTTACCAGCAGACTACGGGCATCCGTCTCCGCGGAGGCGATCCGGATATTGCTTACGAGCAGATCGATCTGTGGCGCGGGAACCATCTGTACGCTGGATATAAAAAAGTTATTCCGCATACCGGGTGTCAGCGCACGGGGCAGGTCGATAAGCTTGATCTGATCCGCGTATACCCTGATCCTTGTCTTATTGATGGCCATGTCGATATGCAGCACTCTGTTGGCATAGGACGGCAGGGGAAAATCGTTCTTATTCCCCACCGGGTCTTTCAGACCGTATTCCAGGCCATGTCCGTCATTTTCATTATAGCGGCTGATACTCACATAGAACTTATCCTTATAGGCGATATCATCCTTTAAAATGTCGGAGACAGCTGTAAGGCCAAATTGAATAGTGGGTGTCATCTGCCCCCCCTGCGCCTGAAGAAAAAGGTCGAAGCTGATGGTGCAGTTTTCAGGCAGCACTTTGTTCAGCACGGGATTGACAACGGTATTGACGGCGATATCCAGCCATTTGCCCTGTTGACCGTCGATATTTACCACCTTCCCGCTGCCATTCGTATTCCACTGGGCAGGGAAGTCCAGCAAAGCATCTTTTTCAAAATGTTCTTCCAGCAATACATTGGCGCCTGGTGTAAAATCGCCGAACGCGCCACCAGAGACAGTCGGGCCGCCGGGCGAAGGAGACCCCGCCACGGAACCACCCCCGGATACGCCGGTGGAGCCCATTCCATTGGAAGTCCCCGGCGCCCCTGCCGCAGGGACATCCGTCGTCTGTTTTTTTGGCTTCTTTTTAAAAAGATTTCCAATGGCCCGTCCAGCCTTGTTGACGCTGGAATCGATCCCGCCATTGATGGTCTGGTCCATACGATCTCCCGCCTTTTGATTGGCGGTGGTTTTGGCCCTGTCGCCAAGAGTTTGCGCATGTAGGATCGTACATCCGGACAAGAGTACAATAAGAACAAAACAATTTTTCATAAAATCGGTGATTAATGGTTGGGAGGAGTAATGAATAAGGGTGTCGAATAATTATTGCGCTCATTCGACTCCACTGAGTTATTATAAAAGTCGGCCAGCATGATGAAATAGAATTTGTCCCTGTTGTTGATATCATTGTACAGCACTTCAAAGCTCAGGTCCCCGCCCCAGCTTTGTCCGCCCTGAACGACGGGGAGCTTGGGCTCGGCGGCACAGGGCGTCCAGGGACCGATGGTGCCATGACCAGGGTCATTAGCTCCGGGCGGAAGAGGCGAGGGCGGGTGGAGCACGCCACTCGCATCGGAATAAAAACATTTCAGGGTCGTAAGGCTACTCGATGGCAGCTCCCCATTATTGCGTACCCCCACGCTCACAGTGACCTGGTAGGTGCCATGCGCATCGTTGCGGGTAATACTATGCAGGCTGAAGCTGTATACCTGGAGATCGCAGGGTTGCTTAATGTGAATATCCACGCCTGCCGGCTTGGGTTTACCTATCAGTTTATTAGGGTTCAGGGTCTGAGCATGTGCGAGACAGGTCGCGCTTATCAACAGGAATAAAAATATTGTTTTCATTGTATGGTTACTTTTCGTATACAATTCCATGTCATGTCTGCCTGATAGAAGGTGTTTGTCGCATCGCCGACGGAACCCGCCAGCACCCCTGTGCCAAGACCGATATTCCCGATGGTCTGGACAAAACCATCCGGATTGACCCTGCGTACATGGACAGGCGGATAATCATCACCGTTCTCCTCCGTAACGAAAATGACCCCGGAAGCATCCATGGCCATGCCTACGATACCGACAAACCCTGCTGCATCTCCATAACCGTCCACATTGTCGTATAATTTTCTGTTGCCGGCGATCGTATAATTTTCTGTTGCCGGCGAAGGGATATACACCGCCCGAAAGTGACACCTTGCTGATAGTGCTGCCATCCGCGACATAGAGCAAATTATTTCTACAGATCATGGCTACGATGTTGCCAAAATCCCTTGCGATGGTGGTTACCGTTCCCGTGGGCGTGATCTTCCTGATCCAGCCGCCATCGCCTGCATAGATATTGTTCGAAGCATCGATGCATACCCCGCCACGGAGAGAGCTGAAGCCGGCGGCTGCACCCGTCCCATCTACAACACCCTGTTTCGCGTTGCCTGCAAGGGTTGTCACCACACCGGCCGGTGTGATCTTGCGGATCAGGTGGTTACCATCGTCCGCCACATATATATTCCCCGCGGCATCGACGGCCAGCGAATTTGGTTGGCGGAAGGTCGCGGCCGTACCCATGCCATTGGCAGCGCCCTGCGCACCGTTGCCCGCGATGGTCGTCACCTGCCCGAGATTATTCATCTTGCGTATCCGGTTGTTCTCACAATCTGCTATATAGATGTTTCCAATCGCATCACGGGCCAGCCCGGTGGGATGAGAGAACCTGGCGGTACTTCCTGTTCCGTCCGCAAATCCGGCACCGTTCTGCCCGACACCCGCGACAAAGTACATACCGCCACTCCAGTCATATACGAAGGCGGCGCCGGAGGACCATTTACCTTTTACAGCTACGGAGATAGGCCCCGTACCCGCCTTATCTGGTACAATAGCCAGGATCTGGTTGTCCGACATACCGGTGACGATGGCTGCGACACCATTCACCTTTACTACAATATCCGAAGTAGAGTTCCCAAAATGCTCTCCGCTGATAGTGATGGTGGTACCCCGCGTTCCTTCAGCAGGTATCACGCCGCTGATGCTGTGCTCGGCCCCGGAAGTCATCGTTGGAGGATATTTCAAGACCACCTGTTTCTGAACAGCCGTCAACAGTCGGGGAGAGACGATGGTGCCTGTACTGCCGCCGGAGGAATTTGCCGGCTTCATAGCGGCGCCGGTTACCGGTTTCACTGCATTGGAAGCGACTGGCTTAAGGGGCGTCTGAGCCCGTGTAATTATACACAGGGCGACGTTTACGCATAGGAGGAGTATTTTCTTTTTCATAGTGCCCGAAAGTACCCTTTCAGACAGCCTGGCGCAACTACATCATTATGTAGGCATACTTCAACGTTCTTATAATAAAAGGCTTATGAGCCGTCCCTTAAGACCCTTGGATACTGCTTCGGGGGCAGAATGCACATGCAGCTTATCGTAGATATTCTTGATATGAAAGCGTACAGTATCCATGCTTATATTTATTTCCGCCGCGATCATCTTATAGCTGAAACCTCGTGCCAGCAGCTGTAATATCTGCACCTCCCGCTGGGAGAGATCGACATTTTCTTTCTCCGGCCCTTTGGCCGGCGGCACCATCTGCAGGATCTTACGGGCCACCGATCCCGTCATGGGGGCGCCTCCGCTCAGCACATTCCGGATGGCGGCGGGGATCTCCTCGGTAGCGCACCGCTTCAATATATACCCCGACGCGCCGGCGCATACAGCATTGAAGATATTCTCATTATCGTCGAATACGGTGAGCATGATGATGGGAAGGGTTGCATCCACCTGCCGGATACGTTTTACCGCCGACACCCCATCCACGGCGGGCATATCGATGTCCATGAGAATTACATCCGGCCGTAATTCCCGGATATCCGTCTCCACCGTCTCGGCATTGGACATGGCGGCGATCATCTGCATGTCGGGCTCTTCACGGATCAGCGTCTCCATGCTTTGTCTCAACGCTTCATGATCATCGTACATTAATACTCTTACAGACATATATTGTCAAGATACGACAGAAGTCCGGCCTGGTGCCTACATTATCATGTAGCACAGGCCCCCTCATGTCACCAAAAACAGCCCCCTACCCTCATGTCACCAAAAGCAGCCCCCCTACCCTCATGTCGCCATGGGCAGATCGAGCACCACGGTAGTCCCCTTACCAGGCGCTGCCCGGATATGACATGCGCCATCCAGGGAAGCCGACCGGGACCGCATGTTGTTCAGACCGTTGGTGCTCCTTGGCTTATCCGGTTCGAAGCCTACCCCATTATCCTTTACTTCCAGCTGGATACGGCCATTGCACAGCCGGAAGGAGACTTCCATCTGTGTACAACAGGCATATTTTGCGGCGTTGTTCACAGCCTCTTTGAAGATCAATAGGATATCCTTGCGCTGCTGCATGGAAAAGGAATACCCCAGCAGCTCTTCAGCGGCTTCAAAGCGGATGGAGATGTCCCTGGCTTCCAATGTTTGCGCCAGAAATTCCCGCATACGTACCATCATGTTCTCGATCTTGTCATTATCGCTACGGATGGCCCACACGATATCGCTCATGCTTTGCTGCATCTGGCGGGATTGTTCGGTGATCTTTTCCATGAGGGAAAAAGCGCGGGAATGATCCTTTTCCAGGTGATTGCGCGACACCTGTGAAAGGATATGGATGCTGGTGAGTGTGGAACCAAGCTCGTCGTGGAGGTCGCGGGCAATGTGATTGCGCATTTCCAGCAGGGCCTCCTGTTGCTGCAGTTTTTTCTTCAGCTTATACCTGTTGAACAGCCCTGCCGCCATCAGTGCAAGCAGGACTACACTTACAATGATGATATTCCTTGTCTGCTTCTGCTGCTGCAGCTGTCGCTCTTTCAGCTCTTTTTCCGTCCGGGCCAACTGTAATTCCTGTTCTTTGCTCTTTGCCTCCAGCGCACTTTTATCCAGCTCCACCTCCTGCTGCGCGATCCTGGAATTCTGCAGCTCCCCGGCCTGGGAAAGCAGGCTGATCTCATTCTCTTTTCGTTGCGTTTCAGCCAGACTCCCCGCAATAGTAGCCTTCTGTTTCTCGATCTCCAGCTGATGGATACGCTCACTGGCCCTTAGCTCGCCAATGTCCTTGTCCTTCTTCTCCGTCTCATACCGGGCTTGGATCTCGGCTACATTGCGGGTGGTTTCTTCATTCACAATACTGTCCTTATAGGAATGATATTTCTTCAGGTTTTCATACGCCCGGTAATAATCCTTCCTGTCCCTGTAAAAGATAGTACGGTATAGATAGAGGTCCCGGAGATTATATTTATCATCGATGACCAATGCTACGCGGGCAGCTTCGTCAAAATACTCCACGGCCCCCGCAGAGTCCTTCAACAATCCGGATAAAACGGCGGCTGCGATACACCGGCGGGCCATCATGATGGAATCTCCCGTTTCCCTGCAGATCCGGATCGCCTTTTTCTCATATTCCAATGCTTCTGCGTTCTTCCCCTTTCGATTCAGCAGCAGGGACATACTGGTGTAGCTCTGCGCCAGTCTTCTTCTCGACCCGCTGAGCTCGGCATATCTCAGCCCTTCCCCTTGATAGCGGATGGCCTGGTCCATACTGTCCGCCTGGAGATATATCTGGGAAAGGTTGTTACACGAAAGGGCCAGCAGATCATTGTCATCACCTTGTTTGCGTATGGCCAGCGCCTGCAGGGCATAGTTGATGGCGTCTTTTTTATTCCCCAGCTCGAGACTGGAGCTGGAGAGGTTGCTGAGCGTCTCCGCCATGCCGTCGGCATCCTTTATACGATCGTATATCCGCATGGCCTTCAGATACCATTCCCGCTGTTTATCCAGCTCGCCCTTGTTGCCGTATAAATATCCCAGGTCATTATATACACGGGCTGTATGGGAAGATTGATCCTTTTCAAATTGCATAGAAAGCGCTCGTTGATAATCGGCCAGCGCTTCCTCTTTTTTGTTGGACGCCAGGGCCCATTGTCCCAGCCCATACCAGGACAGGGCGATGAGAAAACTATCCTTCAAGCGTACACTGAGCTGCATTGCCTGCCGGTACAGGGATGCTGCCGAATCCAGCCTGGGAATCTCTTTCAGGCTGTCGGCGGTTGACAGTAGAACGGACACCCGTATTGAATCCTGTATATAGTCGGCTGATGCAGTCCCGCGGGGGGCCCCTGCAGTCCGGGTGGACTGCGCGACGGCGGTAGAAAGGAGTAAAAGGAATAGGCCGGTTAGGATACCGGGCCAGAGGCGATATTGGCTCATTTTTTTGTGCCCTTATCGTGAAGATACTAAATTATTCTATCCTTCAGGGCTCAATACAAAACCGATCTTTTCCTTTTCGTCCTGTAGCTGCGGCTCCATCTCCTCATAGGCTGACCGCACCAGCTGCACGAGGTCGCCTGCATGCTCACCCCTGCGACACCGGGCCTTTATCTGCCGCAGCAAACCCACCAGCCTATGCGCCTGCAGCACACGGGCGCCCCTTTTTATCCGGCCCGCCCAATAAGCCAGCTTTTCACTGTCGCCCTGGGCAGCCGCTGTTTGCATTTCAGCTATCCTGCCGGGCGTTTCAAGGATAAACATATTCAGCCTGTCCCAGAGATATTGTCTGTCATCCATTTGCAGCAGCAGACCAAGATCATACCTGGGTGAAAAGTCCATCTCCCAGCCTCCCTCATTCCCAATCTGCATGATACTTCTCTCCAGCAGCACATTGATCTTCTTGTACAGCTCCTTAAAATCAAAGGGCTTGGTCATGTACTCATCTATGCCGGCATCCAGACAACGCACCTGCTCACCCACCAGGGCCGTGGCCGTCATGGCTATGATCGGCACCTGTAACTTCAGTTCATCCCGGATGATCTGCGTTGCTCCGTATCCATCCATAACAGGCATCTGCAGATCCATGATGATAAGGTCATAATCCTGGCTCTGGCGTAACAATTCCACTGCCTCATGACCGTCCCCCGCCAGCTGTACGATTCCCCCCGCCTTGTTCAACACATACTCCACCAGCTTTTGGTTAACCTCGTTATCCTCCGCTACCAGGAACCGCCGGCCCACCAATAATTGATTGTCATCGGTCATGCCCGTTGCCGTCCGCCCTCCGGCAGCATCCGTCTTTTCACTGCAACCATAGGGGATGGAAAAGCTAAAAACAGAACCTCTGCCCACTTCACTGGTGAGCGAAATGCTGCCTCCCTGCAATTGCAGCAGCTGTTTACAGATGGCCAGCCCCAGACCAGTTCCGCCGAACTTCCGGCTTATATCCAACCCTGCCTGGGAGAAATTGTCAAAAATATCCGACAGCCTTTCCGCGGGAATACCGATACCTGTGTCGGCCACGGTAAACAGCAGTTCCACCTGTTCGGCTGTCCGTTGCTGTAAGCCTATCTTTATACGGATGTAGCCCTGTTCAGTGAATTTAATGGCATTGCCGATGAGATTGATCAGTACCTGGTTCAGCCGGTAAGGGTCTCCTTTTAGCAAAGAAGGTATACGGGTATCTATCTCCACGTGTAAGGACAGCCCCTTTTTCTTCACCCTGTGGATAAAGACGGCTTTTACATTGTCCAATACGTCCTTCAGTCTGAAATCGATCTTCTCGATGGTAAGCTTGCCGGCCTTGACCTTGGAGAAATCCAGGATATCGTTGATGATCACCAGCAGACTGTCTGCCGATCGTTTGATGATGTCCACAAACTCCTTTTGGTTCTCCGAAAGGGAAGTCTCCAGTAAGAGATTGGTCATACCCTGGATACCGTTCATAGGCGTCCGGATCTCATGGCTCATGTTGGCGAGAAACTGCTCCTGCATCCCCTTTGCTTCCTGCGCTTCCTTTGTAGCAGAGATCAGCTGCTGCTGGTAGTGGGTCCGCGCTTTCTCCAGCTCCATCCCCAGGCGATGTGTCTCGGAAATATCCCTGACAATGCACTGAAAGCTGGCAGGCTTTCCCTTCCGTACCACCAACACAGCAAATTGTTCCACCCATTTTATTTCTTTATAAGCAGTGATGATCCGGAAGCTCAGGGTCGTTTCTCTTGTATGGGTGTTTCTCTGGCTGACATAATGGCTCATCACTTCCTCCAGGCAGGAGGGGTCCACCAGCATGGAAAAATGCTTGCCCTGCAGCTCTTCGGCAGAATAACCCGTCAGCTCCCTGACCTTGGCGCTGGCAAAATTGATATGCCCCTCTTCATTGGTGGAATAAATGACCGCCCCGGCATTTTCTATCAGCATCCGGTATTTCAGCTCGCTCTGAAGAAGCTTTTTCTCGACCCGTTTGCGCAATACGATATCCCTGTTCAGCTGGAGGAGGATAATGACGATAAATAGAAAGGCAAGAAGGGAGCCGGTGATAAGCATATAGGTGCTACTCCGTTCATTGCTCTGTCTCACCGCCTGTCGCTGATTGAGTAAGTTCCGTTCTTCCCGCATCATGGAACGCAGGGCGCTCTTCATTCGGTGGATCATGGCAGCAGCCCGGATACCCGCGCTCGCACGCTCGACCACGGCAGGCCCCAGGTAAACAATACTGTCGACGAATAAACCCAGCTCATGCGTATAACCCTTCAGCTCCCGGAGATATTGCTGTTGATGGATATTGTCTCTTGTAAGGGCTCCAAGCCGGTTTAAATGCTGTTCCAGCATTCCATGGGACTTCTGCAACTCTACCCTTAAAGAGTCCGTCCCGCTGATGCTATATTGAAGGGAAAAAGATTCGCCTTCCGCCATCTCGCTGTCGATACGCTCGATCTGCTCGATCACGGAATAAGTGTGATCGATCCAGAAACCCTCATTCTTTATATTCTCCCGGTTGGAATTTATCAACCATCCAACCAGGCACAAAGAGGCAATGGAGAACAGCAATAGCCAGGCTATCTTACGTTGGATGCCTAACAATCCATGAATAATAGTCCTCATACTAGTTACAGGATTGGGCCAATGAGCCCTTAACCAATTGCATAAGTAAACGTATAAATCTTTCTAAGATTTCCGCATTATCCTTTTAGTAACGTTTTTTTAGAGAAATTAGGTATATACCCCTAAAAATAGGGACCGATTGACCCGCTGATGTATTTTCCCTGTCGTTCATTTATTTATTGGATATATTCAGAGATCAAATCGGCTGCACATGAGAATATTATCCATTTTACTGGTAATCCTTCTGCTTTTTAACGCCCACCCCCTCCTTGCCCAGCATATCCCTTCGCCAAAAGAGCACTTTGGATTCAACATCGGCGACGACTATCAACTGGCTACCTATACGCAGACCGGGGCTTATTTCCGCAAGCTGGCAGCAGCCAGTGACAGGGTCCGCCTGGTAGATATCGGCCGGACCGAGGAAGGTCGTACCCAATTGATGCTCATCGTCTCTTCTCCCAGGAACATCCGGCAGCTGGATCACTATAAGACCATCTCCCGGCAGCTGGCTCATGCTGAAGGACTTACAGAGGAACAGGCCCATGCGCTGGCAGCAAAGGGTAAGGCAGTGGTTTGGATCGATGGCGGTCTGCATGCCACCGAAACGGTAGGTACCCACCAGCTGATCGAGACCGCTTATCAGCTCATCAGCCGTAAAGACGCAGAGACCATGCAGATCCTGGACAACGTTATTATACTGCTTACCCACGATAACCCCGACGGGCAGGAGCTGGTATCCTCCTGGTATATGCGGGAATCACATCCTGAAAAACGAAGCCTGGAGAATGTCCCCCGCCTGTATGAAAAGTATGCGGGGCATGACAATAACCGCGATTTTTTCATGCTCAACCTAAAGGAGACACAGAATATAGGCCGTCAGCTTTTCATCGAATGGCTGCCCCAGATCATGTACAACCATCACCAGACAGGCCCCACGGGTTCGGTTTTAGCAGGTCCGCCTTATCGCGATCCTTTTAATTATGTTTTCGATCCGCTGCTTATCACCAGCCTCGATGCAGTGGGGGCTGCTATGAACAACAGGCTCAACGCGGAAGGTAAACCGGGTTATACCCAACGCGCAGGCTCCGTCTATTCTACCTGGTATAACGGCGGACTTCGTACCACCACTTATTTTCACAACATGATCGGGCTGCTGACAGAGATCATCGGCAGCCCTACCCCCACTACTGTACCCCTGGTGCCCCAGCGGCTGATACCCAATGGCGCTACGCCTAACCCCGTCACACCGCAGCCCTGGCACTTCCGTCAGTCCATCGATTATTCCGTTTCATTGAACTACGCAGTGCTGGACTACGCTGTACGCTACAGGGATGAGCTGTTGTACAATATGTACAGGATGGGGCTCAACTCTATCCGGCGGGGACAAAAAGATTATTGGTCCCTCTCCCCCCGGCGGATTGCGGAGATCGAACAACTGTATAAGGCTACAAAAGATACTTCCCGTCGCACGCCCGCCGCCTCCGCCATCCCCACCCCGGAGGTAGAGGATACCATCCCCACAAAATTTTACGACATCGTTTTGAAGGATCCTGCTCTCCGCGACCCGCGTGGTTATATCATTCCTTATGATCAGCCGGATCGCCCCACCGCCGTCCGTTTTATCAATGCGCTGATCAACACAGGTATCGTCGTCTACCTGGCGACTGATACATTCACCATCGCAGGCACTACCTACGGCAAAGGCTCCTTTATCGTCAGGACCGACCAGGCATTCCGGCCTCATGTGCTGGATATGTTTGAACCGCAGGATCACCCTAACGACTTCCAATATCCGGGCGGTCCTCCTATCCCACCCTATGATGCCGCCGGCTGGACCCTGGCCTACCAGATGGGAATAAAGTTCGATCGTATCCTGGATGGGTTCGACGGTCCGTTCAAACGTCTTCCTTATGGACAACCGATACCTCCACTTGGGCTCTTTGCCTTTAAAGGATCTCCTCCCGGTTTTATCCTCGATGCCCGGGCTAACCAATCCTTTACCGTGGCTAACGATCTGCTGAAACAAGGCATCGAGGTCTCCCGTCTCACAGACGCATCTACAGCTACTCCCGGTTCCTTCTATGTCCACAACACCCCTAAAGCGATAGAGATCCTCGCCGCATCCATCCCAGCCACCGGCGCCGACATCACGCCGTTATCCCAAACCCCTAACCCCGCAAATCTTACCCGCATTCACCCCGCCCGCATAGCCCTCTGGGACGTCTATGGCGGTTCACTACCCTCCGGCTGGATACGTTGGATCGCTGAGCAATACCACTTTCCTGTAGAAGTCATCTACTCAAAAGATATCGACAGCACAGATCTTCACAGCAAATATGACCTGATCATCTTTGTCTCGGGCGCCATTCCGCCCATGGCCACGCCTGGCGCCACCTCTGGAGCTACCATGACCCCGCGCAGTCGCTTCACCGGACGTCAGCCAAAACCTGAAGAGATACCCATGGAATACCGCAGCCACCTGGGCCGTATCACGGCAGGCATATCTATTCCCCGGCTAAAAAAATTCCTGGAAGACGGTGGTAATATCGTGACCATCGGCACCAGCACCAATCTTGCCTATCACCTGGGCCTGCCTGTACACGACGCACTCACGGAGCTGGTGGGGGGCAAGGAAAGAAAACTACCCGGTGAAAAATTCTATGTCCCCGGTAGTGTGCTGCAGGTCAGCGTGGATTCCACCTTGCAGGCGGGATGGGGCATGGGAAGCAAGGCCGATGTGTATTTCGAACAAAGCCCCGTATTCAATATCTCCCCATCTACCTATGCTTCCGGCGAAGTAAAACCGCTGGCCTGGTTTGCCACGGACAAACCGCTCCGCAGCGGATGGGCCTGGGGGCAGGCTTACTTGCACAATGGGATAGCCGCTTTCGTGGCCACCGTAGGCAAGGGAAAGCTGTATGCTTTCGGACCGGAGATCACTTTCAGGGCACAAACACATGGGGTGTTCAAGTTCCTGTTCAATGAAATGTATGTGACGGGGCAATAATCTGGATTAGTCGACTTGTTCATTCTGGATTATTAAACTAATCCAGATGCGTTTTAAATTCGTGTAAAATCAAGCGATATGAACACGAAAAAACTCCTCACTATCCTGGCTTTCATCGCCATCTATTTTATCTGGGGGACCACCTACCTGGCAAATATCTTCGGTCTGAAAGATATGAAACCCTTTGTACTCTCCACCCTCCGGTACTCAGCAGCAGCCATCATACTCCTCGTCTGGTGTCTTGTCAAAAGACTATCCTTCCCCACTGGCCGCCAGCTGAAAGCGCTTATCATCAGCGGCCTGCTGATGTTGTGTGGCGGCGCCGGCTTTGTGGTCATCGGAGAACAATATATCAATTCGGGGCATACGGCCGTAGTCATCGCTACAGAACCCTTGCTCTTTCTGCTGATGGATAAAAAAGGGTGGAGATCGAATTTCTCCAATAAATGGATGCTCTCGGGATTGTTGCTGGGCTTTGCAGGCATCTTTCTCTTCTCCCGTTTTACGGCAGACCCTCATGCGCCCGCCGGCAGTACTATGGAGCTGATAAAGGGCACTGTACTTGTGCTGATGAGTACGATATTCTGGGTTTCCGGCACCTTATATGCAAGGAAGCATAAGACGGGTGAAGGCGCCGGCGCTGTCGATGCGGCGGTACAACACCTGGCGGCTGCCATCGCCTGTGGCGTCATAGCTTTTTCTCTTGGGGAATGGCGTTCCTTTACTCCTTCGGATATTTCCTCCACAGCCTGGGGCGCACTTGCCTTCCTGGTAGTGATGGGGTCCCTTGTAGCTTTTATAGCATTCTCCTGGCTGATGAAAATAAAAACCCCGGCCCTTGTAAGCACGCATACTTATGTCAATCCTGTTGTAGCCGTTATCATCGGCTGTCTTGTCGCCAAAGAGCAGATCAGCGCCCTGCAGATCACCGCGCTGATGATGGTGTTGACAGGAGTTGTACTGACCAGCATGAAAAAAACCGCCGTGGCATAACGAGCCGTCGGCATGTCATCCCCGCACCCCACGGTGTCAGCCTGATGCCGGCCAGTGGTCAGTTCAATGACTCCTTGTTGTATTTGTTGCGGTAGTCCACAGGCGACATGGAAGTGATCTTCTTGAAGACATCGCGGAAAGCCTTGATATTGGAATAGCCCACGTCATACATGACCTCGTTGACAGTCTTCCTGCCTGTCTCCAGCTGCCGTTTGGCGGCCTCGATCTTCAGACGTTGCATATATTCCAGCACCGTATTGTTGGTCGCCCGTTTGAACCTTCTTTCAAAAGTGCGACGGCTGATAGCGAACTTCTCGCTCAGCATGTCGATGGTGATCTTATCCTGGTAATTGGATTCGATGAACTCCTGCACCTTTACGATATCGGGGTCATTGTGGATCTTCTGCCCTTTGAAAATGCTGAAAGGAGATTGGCTCATCCTGTCGATGTCCAGCACAAAGAATTTGGAAGCAAGTATCGCCAGCTCGCGATTCGTATATTTTTCCACGAGATGCAATAGCAGGTTCCAGTAAGAGTTGGCGCCGCCGCTGGTATAGATACCATTGCTGTCCGTCACTACCCTGGCGGCAACCAGGTCCACCTCGGGGAACATTTCCTGGAATTCATTTGCAAACAGCCAGTGTGTAGAGCATGTCATGCCATTGAGCAGCCCTGTGCTGGCCAGGAGAAAGGCGCCCAGACACAGACTGGCTACTTCAGCCCCTTCTTTATATTGCTGTACGATCCATGGTATGAAATCCTGGTTCAGCCTGACCGCCCTTTCGAGGTTGCCGCTGAGCGCCGGAACGATGATAAGATCAGGCTTCTGAGCCTCCGACAGCACAGCATCCACATGAATGGAGAAGATACCTTCCGTAACTTTTACTTCCTTGCTCAGTCCTACCAGCTGAACCTTGAATAAAGGGTCCTTACCGGCGCTTTTTAAGAATTCATTGACGGCGGTAAATATATAACGAGGGTCGGCGACGGCTTCGATCACCGCTGTTTCAGGAACAAGAATGGCGACATTTTTCATATAGTGCTCAAATTGGCTATAAAGATAAGGGTAACCCGTGTCGTAAACAACCCCTCGAATTGACGTATTACCATACTTTCAATACAGATGTACGACAATAGCTTTGTGATAGCAAATCGTTCAAGACATGACACAAATCAACGCTTATCTGAATTTCAATGGTCAATGCCGCGAAGCCATGACATTTTATCAGGAATGCCTGGGGGGTGAACTTACCCTGCAACGGGTAGCCGAATCTCCCATGGCAGTCCAGTTGCCGGCCATTGAAGGAGCCAATATCATGCATAGCATCCTTACAAGAGGGGGACTGGTGCTCCTGGGGTCGGATATGATGGGCAATAAGGTGGAGAAAGGTAATACCGTCACCTTATGCCTGCGGTGCAGCAGCAATGAAGAGATCAACAATTGTTTTAACAAGCTGGCTGTCGGCGGACGGGTTAAGATGCCTCTCCACCAGAGTTTTTGGGGCGCCACCTATGGAGAGCTTACGGATAAGTACGGTATGAATTGGATGTTTCATTATGCAAGAAATTAATTTTCAAAAGTTTTTGTATCTTAGGGGACTTATTAAAGCCTATAACAAGTGCCCGAAAATAGCTATATATTCTCCCAGGTAATGCAGCGCTATCAGATCGATCCGTTACCAAGCGCTCAGCCGCCCTTGCAACCAGGGGTTGACAATGAATTTATCACAGCCCTGCTCCGTTCATTTGAAGAAAAGAGTTTTAGTGCAGTTGACTTCGAACCTTATCGCATTGGGCTGATAGTGGATTATATACAGCGGACCCATTCTTTCTATTTACAAAAGAAGCTGCCGGAAATAGCGCAGAGCATCCTGCTGCTCTCAGGGCATTATGAATCCAATCATCCTATCCTGATGATCCTGCAGACCTTCTTTCACCGGTACTGCCAGGACCTCACCACCCATATCGATGAGGAAGAAAGGTTGCTTCTCCCCTACATCGTAAAGTTGAACAACGCCTCGCTGGCGCCTTATCATTTTTCTGAATACGTCCTGGCAGGCCAGCGCTATTCCATCGCTCAATTTCTTAAGGACCACCATGATACAGAAGATGAGCTGAAGGATATCCGCGAGACGATCCGCCTCTATCAGCCTCCTGCCACCAATGAATCTCTCTATCGCATTCTGCTGACACAACTGGAGACTTTTGAGCAGGACCTGCACGTGCACGCCCTCATCGAAGAAGAGGTGCTCATCCCGAAGGCATTGAAATTAGAATCCGATCTGTACGACAGGATTCAATCCACCGGCAAGCTGAACTAACGCCAATTCATACAGCATTTACTACGATTCATGCGTCACCGCCTTGCCGTACCCCCATGGGGCAGCTAGTTTAGCGGTATGAACCGAATAAAGAAGATCGCCAAATGGACAGGCCTTATATTGCTGATTCTTGTCACGGGCCTTTCTCTAACCATCGCATCCCGACAAAACCTCCATTATGACGCCCCTTATCCCAACATCCATGCCTCCACGGACAGCGCAGTCATTGCCCGGGGGAAACACCTGGTATACAGCTCCGCACATTGCATCGACTGTCATTATAGGGGCAATTCCGATTCGTTGATCGCCCTGGGGCAGGAAGTGCCGTTGTCAGGCGGCGTATTGTTCGATCTTCCAGTGGGCAAGATCTACTCGAAGAACATCACTGCCGACAAGGAGACGGGTATCGGTAAATATACCGACGAAGAGATAGCTCGCGCCTTACGCCATGGCGTACATCCTGATGGGACAGTCGTATTTGATTTCATGCCTTTCCATAACACCAGCGATGAGGACCTGACCGCAATCATTTCCTTTCTTCGTACACAGCGCCCTGTTCATAACGCTGTTCCGGAGCACCAGCCCAACCTGTTGGGTAATGCGGTAAAAGCGTTTATGGTAAAGCCGGTAGGCCCTGCCGGAGAAGTACCAAAGTCAGTGCCTCGCGACACAACAGCTGTCTATGGACGCTATATAGCACTGAATCTTGCTGAATGCAGCGGATGCCACACCAGGCGGGATATGAGCGGTGCATTCGCCGGGCAGCCTTTTGGAGGAGGTGGCAACATCGAAGGATTCATAACCCCTAACCTCACTCCAGATCCCACCGGCAGGATATACAAATGGACAAAACAGGATTTCATCAGCCGGTTCCGCAAGGGAAAGTTGATACCCGGCAGCCCCATGCCCTGGAGATCTTTTGGCCGTATGACGGATGATGAGCTGACAGCGCTCTACAACTTTCTAAAAACATTAAAGCCTGTACATGATACGCTGGCAATCCATTAATCCAATGGTTTTACCATGATGTTCCTGAAGTGAACGATGCTGTTGGGATCATGCCCCTGTAACGCAAAAGTGCCATTGGAGATGCGTCTGCCGGACATGTCCTCAGGACGATCTACATTGTCCGGTTCTGTATAATCGACGACTACCTTATCATTGATCTTGATGATCACTCTCTTGCCTTGCACGGAAAAGGATTCGGTATACCATTCGTTGTCCTTTACATACACTTCCTTTACATCCTGCACAGCATAGAGACTGCCTGTTCTGCGCCAGTCCGTGTGGGAATTGTTCACCTGCACTTCATAGCCTTTGGAAGGCCAGCCGCTCTCCTGGTATTGGGTATGAAAATAGATACCCGAGTTGCTGCCCGGTTCCGTCATGACCTCGGCTTTGAATTCAAAGTTCTTAAAATTGTGATCTTTCACAGGGCCGTCATAAAATAAATGCGCCGTATTCCCGTGGGCGATGATGGTGCCGTCCTTTACGGAAAAAGTCTCTGCATTATTACCTACTTTCCAACCGTCCAGGTCCTTGCCGTTGAACAAAGGGATCCAGCCCTTGCCACCCGAAGCATGATGGGTGGAATTGCAGGATAGTGTTCCGATGGCGATAGCGCAGGCAATATAGCTGAGCACTTTTTTCATATGTATTTATTTGATTGACCAATATTAAGGCTATATCATTTTAGCAAAACCACTAAAATATATCTAAGCTGGAAAGCTCTTTGATATCCCGCAGCTTGATCACCTGAGCCCCTCCATCCTTGTTGAGATCCCCAAAGACGCTCATGTTCATACAACGTAAAAACGCACAATATTTGTATCAAAAACAGACGGTAGGGGAAACACCAGCCCCCGCAATATATTACATATCAATATTTTAATAATCTGGCATCTACTTAGCGATATAACCAGCGCCAAATATTAAGCCCATGTTCAGGAACTATTTTAAAATAGCTGTCAGAAGTCTTCGCAGGAACAAGTCCACTACCGCTATCAACATCGCAGGCCTGGCCCTGGGTATTGCCTCCTGTCTGTTGATCGTGCTTTTTGTACAGAACCAGCTGAGCTACGACCGCTATAATAAAAAAGCCGATCGCATCTTTCGTGTGGTCCTGCGTGGAAAAATGCAGGTAGGAGAGCTCAACGAGGCCAATGTGATGCCGCCGGTAGCCGCTGCCTTGAAAAAAGATTTTCCCGAAATAGAGGATGCCACCCGTATACGGCCTTATGGTGCGGGTAGGAGAGCTCAACGAGGCCAATGTGATGCCGCCGGTAGCCGCTGCCTTGAAAAAAGATTTTCCCGAAATAGAGGATGCCACCCGTATACGGCCTTATGGTGCGCCCAGGATCAGCTATGGCAATAAAACTTTTAAGGAGGATCAGCTCGCCTTCGTCGACTCCAACTTCTTTCGTGTCTTTACCGTTCCGCTGATCAAAGGCGATCCTTATACGGCCCTGTCGGCTCCCAACACCATTGTCATTTCCAGGTCCGTAGCAAAAAGATATTTTGGCGAAGAGGACCCGCTCGGCAAAGTGCTGCAGTTCAAGGACACCAGGGCGGCAGCCACTGTCACCGGCCTGTTTGATGAGATCCCGCCCAATTCGCATTTCCACTTTGGCGTCCTGGTCTCTATGTCCAGCCTTCCGGAAGCAAAAGATCCTACCTGGCTCAACTCGAACTTCTTTACTTACCTGGTGCTGCCCGGGCATTACAACTATAAGAAGCTGGAAGCAAAGTTGCCGCAGGAAATAGACAGATATGTCGGTCCCCAGCTACAGAAAGGTCTGGGCTTGACGATGGAACAATTCAAAAAGAACGGTAACTCCATCGGTCTCTATCTTCAACCCCTGACAGACATCCATCTGCATTCCGACCTCACGGGGGATATGGAGCCATACGGCAACCTCAGTTATGTATACATTTTTAGCGCTGTCGCTATCTTTATGCTGCTGATCGCTTGTATCAATTTTATGAACCTCTCCACGGCTGCCTCCTTCAAAAGGGCCCGGGAAGTGGGTATCCGCAAGGTAATGGGGTCCGTAAAAGGACAGCTCATACGCCAGTTCCTGTTGGAATCGCTCGTACTGACTACTATTGCCCTTGGGTTGGCGCTGTTGCTGGTGTATATTGCCCTTCCTTCTTTCAATACGATTGCCGGGCAGCAGCTCGATCTAAACCTGGCCTCACATCCCTGGCTCCTGCCCGGACTGCTGATCCTGGGTTTGTTCACCTGCCTGCTGGCAGGCAGTTACCCAGCCTTCTTCCTTTCCTCCTTCAATCCCATCACCGTATTGAAAGGCAAGCTCACAGGGGGAAAGAGCAGTGCCGGTCTTCGCAGTGGGCTGGTAGTATTCCAGTTTTTTATCTCCATCAGCCTGATCATCGGTACGATGGTGGTATATGGACAGCTGTCCTTTATGCGGCATAAGGACCTGGGTTATAATAAAGACCAGGTGCTTATCGTCCAGGAGATCTGGTGGCTGGGGAATAAGAAGGAGGCATTCCGTCAGCAGTTGCTGCAGGACCCGCGTGTGGTGAGTGTGACCTCATCCGGCTATCTACCCGCAGGACCGTCCAACGGCAATAACTTCTTTGCCTATTCGGACGGCAACAAGGACCAGATGATCAAACACCTGCGGTATGATGTGGATGAAAATTATATACCGACCCTCAGTATGACTATGGCGGCAGGCCGGAACTTCTCAAAGGAGTATGGATCCGACTCCACGGCCGTCATCGTCAATGAGTCGGCAGTCCGTGCCTATGGTTGGAAAGGAAGCCCCCTGGGACATACGATCACACATATGGATGAAGGCGGCGTCAAAGCTACCTATCATGTCATTGGCGTGGTGAAGGATTTTCATTTCCGGAGCCTGCATGAACAGATCACTCCGCTGGTGATGACCCTGGGCCAGGATTATAATAATTTTATCGTCAGGACCAGGACAAAAGATATCGCAGGATTACTATCTACTCTTCAACATCAGTGGTCATCTATGACGACGGAATCCGCGTTTTCCTATTCCTTCCTCGATCGGCGTTTTGACGATACGTACAAATCTGAGCAGAATATAGGCGTCATCCTGGGCATCTTCGCCGGATTGACCATTTTCGTAGCTTGTCTTGGTCTCTTCGGGCTGGCCACTTTTACGGCAGCTCAGCGTGTCAAGGAGATAGGTATCCGCAAAGTACTGGGCGCCGATGTGACCGGGCTGGTCACTCTTTTGTCAAAAGATTTCTTAAAGCTGGTAGGTATTGCCTTCCTCATTGCAGCCCCCGTGGCATGGTGGGCAATGAACCGCTGGTTGCAGGATTTCGTTTATCGTGCTCCCATCAGTTGGTGGATATTCGCGGCGGCGGCTCTACTGGCGCTGCTGGTGGCTTTGCTGACCATCGGTTCGCAGGCGCTCCGTGCGGCAATGGCGAATCCGGTGAAGAGCCTCAGGGCGGAGTAACCGCTTTCCTCGCCGGCCTTGGCAATACCTGCGGCTTTGCAATTCCATTGAGATCATAAACGATCTTACCGCCCTTGATCGTCATCGCGCATTCAAGCCGGCCGGAGCCTTCGATACGATGGCCCGTATAATCAAAAAAACCGAACTTTCCCTTGCGCAAATTGAGCACCGCAATGTCAGCTATCGCCCCCACGGAAAGATGCCCTAGCTCTTCATGCTTTATCTCCCGGGCAGGATTCCAGGTCAAAGCCGCAATGACACTGTCAAGCCTCATTCCCATCGCAAGGAACTGCGAAGACACGTTCAATATATCCTTCATGGAAGCATTCATGCTGTGTACATGAATATCCGTGCTGATAGAATTAGGATAGAACCCTTCACGGCAGGCCGGAATGGCCTGTGAAAAGGCAAAGCTGATCTCCCCATAACCCACATCGAAGGCAATCCCCCGTCGCCGTGCCTGCCATACGAAGGGTTTCACTTTCTTCAGCGATGTATCTACGATGAATTCTCTGTCCCATAGCTGTCCGAAGCAATGAGTAAAAACATCCCCTGGCCGCAAATGCTTCATGTACAGTTCCTCGATGGACAGGGGAGGTTTACTGCTACCGAAATCGATCATAACCGGAATATCAGCCAGTGTGCCCGCTTTCACCGCCTCATCGACGGGCTTCCATGACGGGCCCACATAATGAGCTACTTTGAATCCTACGATCAGGCCGGGGTATTTTTTGGCAACCTCAGCCGCCATAGAGCCATCCATATCGGTAGTATCCTGTTCATATTTTCCACCCCGCATCCCTCCACCTACAATGTTTATAAATGCCAATACCCGCGTCTGGCTGCGTTGGATCACCTGCTGTAAAAAGAGCGGAAAATTACGCCAGCCCGAGCTGCCTGCATCCGCCACCGTGGTGACACCTGTGCGAAATGTAAAACCGTCCGGGACGATGGCCAGGCGGCCATTGCTATAAGCATCCTCCTCTCCATGGAATACATGCGCATGGATATCGATAAGCCCCGGCATCACATACAGCCCCGTGGCATCTACAACCTGTGCGGCCTGCGCCCCGTCGATGTACTTTTCTACACGAACAATTTTTCCATCACTGACAGCCACATCCATCACGGCGTCGATGTGGTTCTTAGGGTCGATGACATGGCCCTCCTTGATGACGATGGAGTATGGCTGTGCCATACCCTGTTGCAGCATAAGGAAAAAGGACAGCAGCAAACATAGTTTTATCATGACAATACCTCCTTGAGTCTTGTTGCCACAATTTTTTCCTGGCCCGGCTTTAGCATCCAGGCTGTTATTTGAATGCCGCTGTCCCTGACATCCGCCACCTCCTTCCCCCTCATCTTCACTTTGTTTATATCCCAATTCATGTGTAGTGTAGGTGTAACATTGCCTAAAACAGGCTTGAGGGTCTCTCTCCTTTTCATAAGCAGTGGTTTTGAATGACCTGGCCGTCTCTACTAGATATAAGCGATACAGTCCATCTCCACAAGGGAATCCCCGGGGACCCCGCCTTTTGCAACAGCTACCGTCGTACGCACGGGCGGCTTGCTTCCAAAACGACCTTTAAATACTTCATTCATGCCTTTGTAATCCGCAATATCATTGAGAAACACAGTCACCTTTAATACCTTTTCCATGGAAGACCCCGCAGCGATCAGCTGTTTTTCCAGCCCCTTCAGCACGATCTCCGTATGCGCTTTGATCTCGAAAGGCTCAACGTGTGCGCCCTGGCCGGCAATATACACCAGTCCATTGTGTATAGTATATTGAGAAAACAGAGGCACCTCCTGCTGATCTCCCACCTCCGGCATACCTGCGCTACCGGCTTCATGCCGTACGCCGCCGGGAGCTTCAGGCTTTATTTTCTCCGCTTTGCTGATAACACCTGCACCTATTACCCCTCCAATCGTCGCCAACAATCTTTTTAAAGCAGTCCGTCTTTGCTTTTCCATGTTTGAAACTCATTTAAAGGTTTTTGCAATTAATTTGCAATAAATATACGCAGATTTTGCAAACTCAGGATTGTTTTTTCCCGGCTTCAGCGATATGCCGGAATTCGATGTTGTAGATCTTACAGAGCAGTAAAAAGTAGCTGATCAGCAGCGGTCCGAAAATAAATCCCCAGAAGCCGAACAGCTTTAGTCCGACGATCACACCCAATACGGTGATAACGGGGTGGATATCGCCTATCTTTCTCAGTAAGGTGATCCTTGCCAGGTAGTCTACATTCCCCGTCACGACAAGGCTGTAAATGGCCAGACCGACGGCCTGTCCCGTATGTCCCCCTGAGAACTGGGCTACAACCAGCGGCACCCATACGACCATCGTCCCTACGATGGGAAAAAATGCAAATACTCCTGTCAGGAAGCCCCACAATACGGGATCGGCCATCCCGAATATCCTGTATCCCAGCGCGGCAAAAAGACCCTGGATGATCGATATCAATGGGATCCCAATGGCATTGGCCCGTACCATATTCTTAGTCTCCTTCGCCAGCAGATCGATATTACCTTCTTTTAAAGGGATATAGTTCCCCAACGCATCCTCCATCTGTCGTCCGCTGCAAAGCATAAAATAGGACAGGAACAATATCATGATGAAATTGCCCAGCACGGTAGCGGTGCTGTTTAGCAAAATGGGGATAAAATTGGTGACATATTTCTGTAATTGCTGAATGTTCTGCTGCGATAGTATCTCCTGCCCCGTCCATTGCTGTACCTGCTTTGAAAAGGATTGCAATACACCCGCCACCTCATGGGTATGGGAGAAGAGCGCATCGATCTTTCCCGACAGCATCCGTATGGTCAGCCATACAGGCAGTCCGATGCAAATAAGAAAACCCACTAAGAAGAGCACGGCAGTCCATCCTTTCTTCCACTTCTTTTTTTCCGTCAGATAAAAGAAGAGGTCACGGCTGAGGATATACAGCGTCACTGCGCCGAGAAAACCCGGGAAAAAACCATACAGCTCCAGTAAGAGTACGACGGCGAGCGCCACCACGACCACCAGCAGGAGCAGCTGGCGCAACTTGTTGTTATAACTATCTGCCATTCATATCAAATTTACGCTATTGGGCCTATATTTGTGCTCCATGTTTGATTTGCTCTATAAGAAGATCAATGAGAAAATAAAGCTGACAGAAGAAGAGTTCGGGCTGTGCAAGCCCCTGTTCTCTCAACGAAAGCTCCGCAAGCGGCAATTCATCCTGCAGGAAGGGGATGTGAGCAAATACAATATCTTCGTTGATAAGGGACTGTTACGGTCATACACCATCGACGAGAAAGGGAACGAACATATCCTTCAATTCGCCTTCGAAGGCTGGTGGACGGCCGACCTCTATAGTTTTTTTACCGACGAGCCTTCTCTTTTTAATATCGAAGCCCTGGAAGATAGTGAGCTGCTGCTGATCACCCGTCCTTCATGGGAGTCCCTGATGGACAAGCTCCCCGTTATAGAACGATATTTCCGCATCCTCATCCAGAATAGTCTTGTCGCCACTCAGCGCAGGCTGATGGGTTCACTGAGCGAAACGGCCGAACAGAAATACCTTAAATTTATAAAGGCGTACCCAGAGAGTGTTCAGCGTGTTCCCCAGCACATGATCGCCTCTTACCTGGGTATTACCCGTGAAACGCTCAGCCGGCTACGCAGGGATATTGCATCGGGGAAGTCTTTTCCGTGAATGTTTTTATTGGACTTTGAGTGATTGGGCAATGGAATAAGCGGCCATGCCAATCGGCATTCGAACCTGGTCCAGCAATCGCCGTAAGTTAAAACGAGGACATTGGGGGTGTTGGTCAGTTGGGAATAGGCTTTATGCTTCCGGACGGCCGTTGGTTTATCCACATGTTTTATGGAATGATGAAATGTAAGTTTGTCAAAAGAAGTTTGCATTCAGAGTTATTGACTGGTTTTAGTAAGATTATTTAAGTATTTTTCTTCTATCGATAGTACAAAAGGTCCATTCTCATGTTTTTATATTTAAAGCATCAAATTAATTAAGGGGCAAGATGTAATTAGTTTCAAAGGAATGAAAGTCTGGTTGCATTAAGAATAATTTACAAGTGATGATATTACAAATTCCTATCGATAGTACGAATTATAGAAAACTAATAGAATTAACTTCTGAAAGTTGTTGGAAGCATACAGATTTCTGGATAAATATTGGCTTGGCTCTTTTGGGAATTTTTATAGGTTGGTTAGCATACAAAGAGGCCGGTAAAGCATTTACAGAAGCTGGAAAAGCGAAAGATGCAGCTACTGCGGCAAAAGATGCCGCAAAAGAAGCCAGCACTGTTGTTAAAATGCAGGCTATGACAATTGAATTGACCGAAATAATCCAGAGGCTTGATACATTGGCGTTCGATATTGACTATAAGAATGCACGTGATTTGTATAATGAAATTAATAGGCGAGTAAGAAGAATAATCTCTCCTTTTTCAGCAATGGAGCAATATAAGGGTAAAATTGAAGAAGTTTTAATCTCGCTAAAATCTATTAAAGAAAATTTAGACTCAGCTCGCCCCATTAATAATCAAGAACAAAATGACACAGGTATCTCAGTTTATTATGCTGTTGAAGGACACTTCTCAACTCTTAGTGGCGTCTTAGCTGAACTAAGTGGTATTTTTGAATCAAATTCGATAATAGTTTAGACGTATGAGTACTGATTTTCTTGAACAAATTGAAAGAATAAAAAGAGCAACTTTGGATGGCAAGATAACTTGGCAAAAGTCAGGTACTAATATTTATGTATGGTTTATAATTGATCAACATAATAGAAAAGTCAATGCTGTTTTACAAAAATTTAATAAAGGCGAAAAAGAAATTGTCCTGTTTAGACTGTGGGACCCTGAAAGAAAAGTAGCATTACTTGAACAAATATCTGATCAAGTAGAGCCTAAATATGCAGAGGGAATTTTAGGACTATACAATTTTGTCGATGAACTTTATCGGAATCCTGGATTATCTTATTTGGATGAAGTTCTAGATAATATTTCATAAGAAAAAGATATTTGTGCATGTGCTTTGCGATTACATAGACTCCTAATCCCCAATAATTGGTAAGATGCTGACCTTCTTTATGCCTTTGGGGTATATCCTGAGTATGCAGGACGCACTCATAGACTTCATCACGCCGATCCACGATACCCCCAATACAGTGTGTTTAAATGTTCGAAAATAATCCTTCAAAATTCCAGCAACTTATTCAGCGCATTTTCCAATTGTAATTTGTTCGGCAGATACAACTGGTATTTAGCCAGTAATACTTTATTTGTTATACTGCTGGTAGCGTATTCTACCAAAATATGATCTTTATAAGCCCCCAATAAGATTCCAACCGGCTCATTGTCGCCATCCGTAGCTTCTTCTTTTTTGAAATAATTAAGGTATAAGTTCATTTGACCAATGTCTGTGTGGTCGATTTCCCCTCGTTTTAAATCCACTAATACAAAACACTTCAATATCCGATGGTAAAACAACAGGTCCAGCCGGAAATGTCTTCCTCCAATACTCATTCGATATTGTCGGGCAATAAAGGCAAATCCTTTTCCCAGTTCCATTAGGAATTGCTGTAAATTATTAATTAGCCTTTCTTCCAGGTCCCCTTCAAGATATTGATCTCTCTCCGGCATATTTAGAAATTCCAGAACAAATGGATCTTTTAAAAGGTCTTCCGGGTGCTGGACCTCATGACCTTGGTTGGCAAGTTTAAATATACCTTCCTTATCCGTACTTAATGCAAGGCGATGAAAAAGCATACTTTTCATCTGCCGTTTTAACTCTCTGACGCTCCATTTCTCTCTTTCACACTGTTTAGCATAAAATCTGATCTCCAGGTCGGAATCGGATTTGAGAATTTCGAAATAATGGCTCCAGGCCAATTTGTGAGACACTGTCTCACGTTTCTGAAAGGAAATGTAAAACTTCCTCATATACAGCAAATTAGAGCGACTGAATCCCTTACCGTAAGTCTCGGTCAAGTCCGTAGACAGTCGATCAAACAACTGGCTCCCGTATTCGGCCTTTACATTTCCACCTTGTTCAAATTCTACTATATATTTACCTATTTCCCAGTATGTTTGAACCAGGATACTATTTACTTCCTGTGCAGCTTTTTCGCGGCCGGCTGACAATAGTTTGCCAATATTCTCAACTAGTTTACTATACTTCTGTTGCTGCAATTCCATAGAATGTATTTTTCAATTTGTTAGAGGTAATAAAAAATAAACCCGGATGGATACATTCATGCATCCATCCGGGAATAGCACGGCAAAGATACTGATTGATCTATCCCAAAATCCGTAAACTTTTTTGGATGATCGACTCAAACCGTGACCTGGATCACCCTCATTACTTACCATAGGTCAATGGAGTCCCCCCCTTTAGTATCGTATTTTTGCTTCATCAATCACCGAAAAAAACAAACGAATATGTCAAAAGTTAAATGGTCCATTGACCCCCATCACTCCGAAGTAACCTTTAAGGTAAAACACCTGATGATCAGCACCGTCACCGGTCATTTCAATAAATTCAACCTGGACGTAGTCACGGAAGACGATGATTTGAAGACGATGATTTAACACCGCTTCCGGGATCCTGTTCACCGCCGACATCGACTCTATCGATACCAATAGCGATCAGCGGGACGCCCACCTCAAGTCCGAAGACTTCTTCCATGCTGCCAGGCACGCTCAGCTGGAATTCGCAGGCACCAGGTATGAAGCAAAAGGCGACGAAGCCAAATTATATGGTAACCTCACTATCAAAGGCGTAACCAAACCTGTCACCCTGAATGTAGAGTATGGCGGCATCGTAAAAGACCCCTACGGGCAGACAAAGGCCGGTTTCACGGTCAGCGGCAAGATCAGCCGTAAAGAATTTGGTCTTACCTGGAGCGCAGTCACCGAAGCCGGCAGTGTGGTCGTTGGCGACGAGATCAAGGTCAACGCTGAAGTTCAATTAATTAAACAATCTTAAAAAGGCGATATATGTCAGACAGAATACTCGGTCTTCACCATATTACAGCCATTGCTGCCAATGCCCGTCGCAACCAGGACTTTTATACCAGGGTCCTGGGGCAGCGGCTGGTGAAAAAGACAGTCAACTTTGACGATCCCGGTACCTATCACTTTTATTTTGGCAACGAAAACGGCACCCCAGGTACGATCCTCACCTTCTTTCCGTGGGAAGGTATGGGCCCCGGCCGGGTGGGTTCAGGTATGGCCACGGGCATCGGCTATTCCGTGCCCACGGACAGCCTGGAGTTTTGGAAGGACCGGTTCGTGCGAACCGGCACCAGGCAAGGTGAGATCAGCGAGCGTTTTGGCGAGCAATATCTTCCTTTTCAGGACCCCGACGGGCTGAATATTGAGCTGATCGCAGGTAAAACGCCTGATAACCGTCCGGCCTGGACTACCCCTGAAACCCCTGCTGAAAATGCGATAAAAGGTTTTTACAATGTGACCCTTACCCTACGTAGTATCAAACCCACAGCCACCATCCTGACGGATATCTTTGGTTATAAATTACTGGAACAGGAAGGCAATCGTTACAGGTATATTACAGATGCCATTGAAAATGCTGCTATTGTCGACCTGGTGGAAGCGCCTTCGGAACCCCATGGTTATAATGCAGCAGGTACCAACCACCACGTGGCTTTCCGGGTAAAGAATGATGAAATATTGATGGAGTTCAGGGAAAAGATAGCAAAGAAAGGGCTGCATATTACACCGAAGATCGACAGGGATTATTTCTTTTCTCTTTATTTTAGAGAGCCCGGCGGTGTGCTTTTCGAGCTGGCCACCGACAATCCCGGCTTTACCCGGGATGAGGAGCTGAATGAGCTGGGTACCCATCTGAAGCTGCCCCGGCAGTATGAACCGGACCGTGCCCATATCGAAGCTGCATTACCCAAGCTTGACTAAATATTATTTATATGCACATCAAACATATTATCACCGCAGGCAGAAAGTTGGAAGAGGCAGACAGAGCCCTTGTCCTGGTTCATGGACGGGGAGGGAGCGCCGGTGACATCCTTTTCCTTGCCGACGAGCTGGCAGTAGGCGACTATGCCCTGCTGGCTCCCCAGGCAACGGGCAACACCTGGTATCCCTATTCATTCCTGGCGACACCGGCACAGAACGAGCCGTATCTTTCTTCAGCCCTCGACGTGCTGAAGGGTTTGGTCGCCGACATCAATGCCACAGGTATCCCCAACGAGCGTATTTATTTCTTGGGATTCTCCCAGGGCGCTTGTCTGACCCTGGAATTTGTCACCCGTAATGCCACCCGTTATGGGGGTGTCGTCGCCTTCACCGGCGGTCTCATCGGAGATAAGATCTACTCAGAGAACTATAAAGGTGACTTTGGCGGTACGCCTGTCTTCATCGGCACCAGCGATCCGGATCCCCATGTTCCGGTGGAAAGGGTCTATGCCACAAGCAATATTTTAAAGGACATGCATGCCAACGTAACGGAAAAGGTCTATGCCGCAATGGGTCACACCATCTCCCAGGATGAGATCGACCAGGCAAATAACCTCATTTTTAACCCCGCAAAAGTGACGATATGAACACCCTTCTTTTCCCTGCTGCCGGAAGAGGTATCAAAGACATTGGCTGGCTAAAGAGCAATTTCTTTTTTAGTTTCAGCGATTATGCCGATCCCACGAAAAGCGCATTTGGTACGCTGGTCGCCTTTAATGATGACTTCCTTCAGCAAGGCAAGGGGTTTGGTATACATCCTCATCTCAATATGGAGATCATCTCCATCATGCTGAAAGGGAAGATGAATCATAAGGATACTTTAGGTTATAGCACCACCGTGGAAGAAGGTGGTGTGCAGATCATGAGCGCGGGTGCCGGTCTGCGACACGAAGAATACAATATAGGCGACGAAGAAGTGAATTTTCTGCAGATCTGGATCCAGCCCAAGCTGCAGAATATTAATCCCCGTTATCAGACGCGCAGTTTCCCAAAAGCGGCGAGGAAAGGCGAGCTAAAAATCATCGTCTCCGGCGAGGAAGGACAGGAACATTGCTGGATCAACCAGAATGCCAGATTATCCCTGGGATATTTCGACAAGGGCGTAAACGTCCCTTACTCATTTAACGCTACAAACAAATGTCTTTTCATCTTTAATATCGAAGGCGCCATCAGGATCGGCGACACTACCCTTCAAAAACGTGATGCCATAGGCATCTGGAACACCAATGAAGTATCCATCCAATGCGCGGATGAGTCGCATTTTCTGGTCATCGAAACACCAGTGAATCAAAAATAGGTGTTTTCACTAATGTCGTTGACTTAAGCAAAAAAAGGTGTTTTCACGGTGGGGTGAGTATTGATAATGAAGTAATTTGTAATGGGTATATAAGAAGGGGCGGTATGATCGCCGAAAACCATCAAAAGATTACCGGATCAAAGTAACCAACAAACTAAATTACCATATCAATGACAATGAAGCATTCAAAGGCCGTCACACGCACGGCCAGGAAGGGGCCTTCACCAGGAATCGCTTGCTTCCGTTTGGTGATTTGATAATCAGTATATTAAGAATGGGAAAAATGGGATTACAACGGGAGATGGACAGCTTTTTAAGGGAGACGGAGAACGAGCAGTTCAACATCCGCAGGATTACGAAGAGTGGGTTCAGCAGGTCGAGACGGAAACTGGCGCCGGAAGCGTTCCTGGAGCTCAATGATATTATCTGGAAAGACTTTTATAAGGAAGTCGACTACTATGGCTATCATGGACATAAGCTATTGGCGGTCGATGGCACTTATCTGAACCTGCCGAACCATCCGAGCATCCACGAAGAGTTTGACAGACGAGGAATGGGCAGGGGAAAGAACAAAGACCTGCCGAAGAGTATGTGCCTGCTCTCTGCGTTGTATGATCCGGTGAACTACCTCACCTTGGAGGTGCAAACAGGTCCGACGGATGGCAATGAACAAGACCTGTTATTGAGGCATTTGCCGAAGGTGGAGCGGGGAGATATATTGCTGCTAGATCGTGGATACCCTGGCACAGCGCTGTTTGCCGGTCTTCAATCAAGGAGTATTCACTTCATCGTCCGGATGAGGGAACACTGGTTGCCGGTCAAGGAGTTTAGGGCCAGCCGCAAGCGGGATACCATTGTAACGTTGACGGTGCCGGACAAATACTATGACAGCTTTGCCGAACAGTTCCCCTTGATGAAAAGGGAAGTCAAATGCAGGCTGGTTAAAATAGCGCTGGAGAACGGAGAAGAAGAGATACTGGGTACCTCCCTGTTGGACACCGCAAAATATAAGCTGCCGGAACTCGGTGAACTCTATCAAATCCGCTGGGGTGCGGAGGAAGGATACAAGATGTATAAAGCTCGGGTGCAGGTGGAAGCCTTCAGCGGCAAGACGGCCACTGCCGTTAAGCAGGATATCTACGCCAAAGTGATGATGATGACCCTATGTGCCGCGTTGGCGTTCCCTATAGAGGAAAAAGTAATTGCGGAAAGCAACGCAGATAAAAAGAAGGGCAAAGCCAAGCACAGCAGAAAGATCAATCGCACCTTTGCCTACTGGTCGACCAAATGTATCCTGATCGGCATGTTCATCAAGCGGACCATCCGATTAGCACTTGCAGTCTTCGACAAACAGGTAGCTGCTAACACGGAAATCATTCGACCCGGTAGGCATGAAAAGCGAAAGCGACGACCGCCGAGGCTGTACCATATGAATTACAAAGACGTGTAAGATGTTATTTATTCTACGGTTTATCGATTTTGCATTTCGGAGTGAGACCGGGTCGACAGATTGAGCGCCTTCCTGTAGATCCGTTCGATAACCGAAATGATCAGATCAGGATCCTGCTCATAAATGAAATGTTTAAAGCCTGGCAGTAGCATTACAATGCTGTTGTGATTGTTCGCCACCAGGGCTGTATAGTTTTGAATGCGATATTCGTTTATGGTGTCATTGGCTTTTGTGATCAGTTGTTGACGCTCGGTAGTGTCCTTTTGCGGGTGATAGTTGTAGGCCATCAAAACGGCTACGGGGACATCGGGCAGAGGCGGTAGTGAGGCGTACTCCTGAAAATAGCCATCCTTAAATACTGTATTCAATAAGTGCGCCGTCCGAAAACGCTGCATAGGTGGAAGCAAGGAATCGGTGAGGGTCTTTTGCAGATTCGACTTGCCGAGATCCCAACCTGCCGGGCCCAGGCGCCTTACCGCCGCCAGTTGTTTTTCGGTCAAGGGAGTTGGGGGATCAAGGAAAACCAGCCCCTTTACTTCGTTTTGGTACAAGGCTGTATATAGCAGTATATAGGGGCCACCCAGGGAATGCCCTATGAGCACGTATGGCGGGTCTATGTGGAGGGTCTGTAGCAAAGCGCGTAATCTCTTTGTGATGTCGGCGCCCGTTGCGAGGCCGGTATCCAGATCGGATTTGCCTTCCCCGTTACGATCGTAGGCGAAAGTGGGGGCGATCTTTGCCACCGCCGGAAAAATATTGTTGAAGATCAGGGTGCCGGCGGCGCCGAAACCGGCTTCGAATATGATTACCGGTTCACCGGGTTTTCGCTTTTCAAGACCGGCGCTTATATAACACATTTTTTTACCGGCTACAGTAACAAATTTCCGGACTGGCGGTGACTGACCCTGGTGGCTTAGCGGAAAGAGCAGAATCCCTCCCAGGGAAAGTAACAACAATTGAAGAACTCGCATAGGCTGCATGATATGGTCGAATTAATTTACAAGGTAATGGATTAACTTAGAATTGTCTGGCTTGTGGAATGTTTGTAGAGGCCGACGCCGAGGATAGTCGAGCGGCCAGAATCAATTCGAGTAAAGAAAGGCCATCATATCGCATGAATTAAACGTATTGGTATCGCTTTCTGGCCCTTAAGTCAACGACATTAGTGTTTTCACCCTGGTAAGAGAATCGGGGAATTGTT
>Ga0207695_10001660_pt1 | contig 35849 bp, 40 predicted proteins | sample KBSC54metaG_FD_184354 | JGI IMG/M metagenome (GOLD analysis project Ga0207695, IMG submission 184354) | Corn rhizosphere microbial communities from Kellogg Biological Station, Michigan, USA - KBS C5-4 metaG (SPAdes) (version 2) | ecosystem: Host-associated > Plants > Roots > Rhizosphere > Soil... | reverse complement strand
GGCCAGCCACGTTCGCGCATATTCGGCGAGTGATTGCTGGATGATCGTGCTGAACTTGCGGACCTTCCCTTTCGCCAGGAGCGCACCGATTTCAGAAACGTCGTTTACGTCGTCGTTAAACGATACTGGAAAAACGGTCATCGTCCCTTTTCCTTTCCGGCGGTCCCGCCGGTCGACCACCAGCAGAATCATACGGGCTTCATACCTGGGCGGATGTACACTCTTCAGCTGTCCGATGGCCAATGAATAGCCGTCGCCCTGGCCGGTCTCTATATCATCCAGCCTTTGCAGCCGGAGCAGCGGGTGATCTTCGAGCGGCAGATCAATGCTCTCCTGCCCCCCCATTTTATCTATGGCCCGGCTCAGTATCCGGGTTGTGTTTTTATCTAACAGAAACATCGTTTACGTGCGCCCCTTGTGCGGCTGCGCCCCCGTTTTTGCGAAAAATCCGATACCATCAATCAGCTATGCGCGTGGAATAATCCGATCGAGCCGCTCAAACTCCTCCGCGCTGTCAAGCCTAAAAAGGCTGCCATAAGCCATAAGCAGCACGGGAAAGAGCAGCGCCTTTCCCTGATCGGTGCAAATCCAGGCAGAGCCGTACTGGCGGATACAATCCATAAGGGCGATCAGAAAGGGCTGCGGATTGGTCGGCAGCCCGGGCAACCGGAACGCGCTGATCTCGTTCGTATATCTCCCGTTAACAAGTGTTGTTGTCATAGAAAAGGTGCGCCCCTTGTCCGGCGGCGCTCCCGGTTTAGTGAAAAAATAAAAGAGGAACCAAGGGTATTTAGTGCGCCCTGGCGGTGGATTTTCGCACAGCCGTTTTTGGCGGTCGTCCTCCAGGCTTCACGCCGTTGATCGGTTTGGGAGTGGCTTTCTTCACCCCTTTGGGAGAAGGCTGAGCTTTGGCCTTCCGCGCTGGCGCGGCGGGCTTGGCTGCAGGCTTTTCCTGGCTGGCGATGACTGCTTTTATTTCTCCGATGCGGATCGCATTGCGCTTGCGGCGGCTGGCTGCGGTTTCGGCGTACCCGGTTTCGATCTTCTTCACGTTGACACCCCCGCCCTGAGCAATATCGCGCAGCAGGCCAAACTGCGCCTGAGTGGGGTTCTTTGCCTGATCGTTAAATGCGAAGAACAGACGCACCAGACAGGCCATGTCCTCCGGTGTGCACCTCCTGGCCCGTTTAACCAATGTTTCAGTATCCATCTGGTCGACGTGCCTGCCGAACAGATATTCGTTGGCGTAGGGCCTGTTCCTGTAGGAAAGAGCGACATACAGGACGATGAAGGCACCGGCCCTGTCAGCGGCGGACGGAGTAAATTTCCGGTACTTGCAGGCGGACTGCGTTTTGTCTTTCAGGCCATTGCTGATATCGCGGCCCATATTGATCCTGTCGTTGGCTTCCGCCTGGCTCTGGGCAATTTGAATACCATTGATCTCGTTTTTCAGCGTCTCAACGTCCACCACCTTGTCTACTACAAGCTCCCGAATTTGCGAAGTCGTCATTCTCGCCACCGTTGCCGTTTCCGGTTGTTCATCACCCTCCCCCTGCGGTGCCGTCGTCCCGCCTGCAGGCTCCTGGTTCGAAAGGGTAAACAGGACGGGCCTTATGGCAAAACCCACGACGGACAACCCGGAGATGATCTCCCCTCTGGCAATCGCTTCGGTAATCCTTCCCATGTCGTTCTCATGTTCAGCCACCGCGAGATCGTAGGGCTCCCGCCAGGCGTCATTTTCCTCCCCGTAATTAGCCAGGTACTGTTCAACGGAGGGTTCCACCAGTGCGGGCAGGACCGTAATATCGTCGCTGTCGTAGCGCTTCAGGTCCGAAGCACCCGGTATTTTTGGCAGCGTTTCATCCATAATCCGGGAAGGGCCACCCTCAAAAACGATAGCGGTGATCGTGTGTTCCCGGATCGCAGCGGCCAGGTTACGGGTAAACGCGGCCCACGTTTTGTCATCGAAACAGGCAGAATTTCCGCAACGGTTTCTCAGCCGGTCATCGTCGAACAGGGTCAGCGCATTGTCACCGGACAAATTGAACCGGCATCCCTGACACGACCGCACGCCAGGAATCAGGTCGTTTTCGGACTTGTCAAACAGCGCATTGCTGAGGTCGCACCGGTACCGGCTGATGATGTAGGGCATATCGGAACCATGGCAGGATTTCCGGGCTTCCCAGCCTTTGCCGACTTCGTCAAAAAGCGATTGCTGCGATTCGTGAGACAGCGTTGACAGCCCCAATGCCTGTTTGGTATCCAGAATGTCGGTGCGGTAAAGACGTTCAAAGTCGGCGATCAGATTGGCCAGGTGGTACCGGGTATAAACGGCGTTCGTGGACATACCCAGACGAAGGGCGATTTCCCTGACGGATTTTTTTTCCGTGACCATGGACGCGACCTTCCGGGCTTCCGCCATGATATGCGGGTCAGTCCGGTGGACGTTCTCTGCCATCTGCCATTCGTCGACCTCCTCGTCTGTCAGTTGCCGGACGACAGCAGGGATATAAACTATTCCGGCCAGGCGTGCGGCCCGGAGCCGCATTTCGCCCACGACCAGTTCATACCGGCCTTCGATGACCTGCCGGACGGTCACGGGGTGGATCACGTAGCGGATTTCCCGCATGTTAACGGCCATCGCCTGGACTTTGCTTTCGTCGATCACCTCCCGGTGATTGCGGGGACTAAGGTCGATGAGGCTTTCCAGCAGGAGGACAGAATTATAATGCGGTCTGTCCGGCATGACACCATCGCATACACCGTCCTCCGGTTCGATGGCGGCTACCCCCTCCCCTGCCATGGGCAAAACAATTGCTGCAGGGGAAATAGCTTCTGCCTGCGCTGGTTCCTGCAGGTCCTCTGCTGGCTCACGTGATAATTCGCCCTCCTCCTGTGCTGAAACCATCAGCGCCTGATACAACAGATAGTCGCCTCCCACATCAGCGACGCCAGCGGGTTCAACCGAAATGTCCGCGATCGGGGAGTATTCAGGATCGGGAACAGGAATTTCCGCCGTATGATCCTGCGCCTGAGGAGCAGGCGCAGGCTGTTCGCCTGCCGGTGACCCTGGTTCGATACCAAACTGGGTTTGTTCGTCGGCCACGCCACCGGCCACGTTGGCGGATGGCCGGGGAGCTAACCGCCCGGCCTTTTTCTTTTTCGTTGTCATTGTGTGTTGATTTTATAATGAGAAAAAAAGTGACGATGAAGACCCGCGCTTCAGGCAGTTGGGGATGCGAGGGTCGCCGCAGGTGGCGCTGCCCTGTTGATCTGCCAAAAAAGAGCGCGACGGCAATTTTTAATAAGCGCGAGTTGACTTTTCAGGTTTGCCTCCAGGTCCCGCAGTTGTTGCAGCGTGCCCAAAGCACGCTCCACGGTGTCGCTTTTGGCGACGCCTTCCCGGATGACGCGAGCCGCGTCCCCGATGCGGATCATCGGTATAGCGGTGCCAAAAATGTAAGGGCGAAAGTGCTCCGTTTCCCAAAGCGCATACACCAACCAGTAGTACCGGTCAATATCGTCTGCCGCGCAGCGGAGCCCGAAACAATTGGGATTGGGGGTAAAGGAGGGACGGCCGGCGTTCTTGCCCCGCGAAAGAAGAAAGAAACCAGAGGGGGGCGCGGCAGCGCCCCAGGGATGGCATTTGAGGGAGAAAGACTGCATAACTTTTTTTTTGCGCTTTCCTTCTCCGCCCGCGAAAAAACTGCTTCACAAAGAAACAAAAGGGCAAAAGAAAGAAAGGCACACCCTTACAGCCCCCGCCTACACGGCCGGCCTTAATGCTGTGGGTGGTGGTTGTCCGGGTACAAGGCTGAGCCGTTCAGCCTTGTGCCTGAACCAATGGGGGTGCAGGTGATGAAGATGAAGCGCGGAGATGAATCGTTTCAGGCATACGGCCGTGTCGGGGGGGATGTATTTTCGTGCCTCTTCTCTTTTGCCCTTTGGTTTCGTGAAGCACGTTTCCAGCGTCCGTGCTGAACCGTTGGATACGGAAAGAACTGACGGGACAGATGATGGCCTCCTTAGTGCCCGATATGAGAACAGGGGGATATTGTGATGATCAAAAAGGCAGGGGAAAATCAAAACCGGCAGGAACGGGGGAGATCTCCGAAGACGGGTAGTCCGGAGCGTCAGGCAGGAAATAACGAAAATGTCTGTATGCGGATGTAAGGCCGTCATATCGTGGCACTATCGATGAAAGGAATGCGACGCAACGATGCTCAATCAGGGAAACCGAGCAGGTATCCCCCCAAAAAAGGAAGAAAAGTGCAGGCGGAATAAGCAGCCAGGAGAAGCAAAAAGGACGAGCAACCGGCATTAGCAGAAATCAAACTCCAAAAAAAAAGCCCCCATAAAAATGAGGACTTATTGCCCTAATTCGGCTGCCCTGGCGGGCAACCGCTAAACCGAAATTAAAATCACTCTTTTACTATAATATGTAATTATTTTAAAACGTACGTAAGTGGTGAATTTGCCTGCCTGTAAAACAACTGCTACTCCGAACGATCCCTCAATAATGTCTGGCATTTATTGGCGGACCAGCCGCAGTGACACTCTATTATATAGGAAGTGCCATCAGCAAGGTCACCGGTAAGGCGAAGAGGAGTCGCCAGCTATAAACGAACATTCACGATGACTTTTATCGTCAGAATTTCAAAACAGGATGGAAAGATTGAAAACCGAAAATAAAGGGCAAAATACCTAAGCATTCAGCTACCTGGCCGCCCGGAAATTGGACGACTACTTTTTTCGTTTTCTGGCGTTATGCAAAACTCTGGCCAGTCGCCGGTCGAGACTTTCGCGGTCCATTTCCCACAATATTTTCTGCTTTTTAGCGATTGCTTCCGGTGTCATGCGGGTTTCCATGAAAACTTTATTCTCCGGGGCTGCACCAATCCACTCATTCAATTCTGCGGTCTCTTCGGAAGTAATCTCACCGTCAAGTCTCCTGACAATCAGGTGAGCTATTCGAGTTGGGTCCGTCATTGTATTACTGTTTTATTGTTACCATGGCTTAAATCCAGCGGATGGCATCTATTGGTGATTTATGCTGCAATTTTTGATAGCCCGGCCACGAACACAGAGCCATTGAGATGCAGAAGCCGATTCATGAAGCACCAAAAAAAGCAAACTCAGGAAGAGCAGTTATTTACCTGGCCCAGTAATTGTTCGGCAATGTCCTGCTTTTCTATTTTTACTCAGACGCTTTTTCAGGAGGCGGTTATGGCGTATGCTTTCCATTTCCCTGGCCAACTCCTGTTTAATACGTATGCCTTCCTTATCCCATAATTTTATGATACCTGCCTGAATTGCTTCCGGAGTCATGCGTGTTTCGATGAATACTTTGTGCTTAGGATCAGCATCAATCCATTGTTTCAATTCAGCTTTCTCCTCCGGAGTACTCTTCCCATAAACGGATTTGATTATCAGGTCTTCGATTCGGGTCATATTTTTCATTCTAAACTGTTTTATTGTCAATATGGATTAAATCCTTTTGTGGTATCTACTGATGATTATGCGGCGGGTTGAATAGCCCGTCCGGGATATTCCAGCCGCCCGGACAAGATCGCAGCCGCGTTTATTGCTGTTATTGGTACTCGCACCTGTTAGTCACTGCTTTTCCAGCCATCGTTGCTTTTAATTAATTTAAACGGACGGATTTGAACGGTGTCAGGCATCCGGTTGGAGCCACTGAGGTAGTAACTCCAAAATGGTGTGAAGCTGACCCGGCGAACCCTGTACCTCACCTCAGCCGCGTTCATGGCCGGTATTTCCCGAACAGATTCGATGGCCTCAAAATTGACCTCACAGGTTTTGTAGCGGGACCGGTACATGCTCTCACCGCTGTTGCCTTGTCTGACCGGTCTGGAATCTTCCATCGTCACGTATTTTTTGGCGGCAGCTGATGGGGTGACCCGGAAGCGATACGTGGGAATAAAGAGTCCTCCCTTTCCCAGCGATTCGATGGCAACCATTCCCTGTTGCTGCAGCCGATAGTAAAACTGCGGCAATGAATCCCGTTCATAGGCAAAAAGGCCAGTTTCGATCATTTCGTCTTCGATGACGGGAAAATGGTATTTTTCCTTAATGATCTGCCCGGCCCGTGCATTCGACAGTTTATCGGTGCAGGAAGTCACAAGAATGCCAATAAGGAGCAAAGCGAAAAAAGGATCGTGTCTCATAAAAGTGAATTGCGACTGACAAGCCGATAAATTACGAACATCCGGGAAATGCTCTGAATTTATTAGCAAATGCTAATTGCCGAAAGTCAGTAATTTTTCAGCCTGACGGGCGGGACAATCTTTCCCGCCGGTACAATGGAAAAAGTAAGTAGCTCACAATCAACAGCGTGAAGAAAAGGGAAACCTGTCCTTGCCGGTTAAATATCAGGACCTAAAAAATAACTCCAACTTTTATAGGGATAGCACGAAATGGACGGTATGAATATATAGCGGACCTGAGCCGGATATAAAAATTTTACTCCAAAAAACATCCATAATGCTGGAATCCCGAATTGTAGAACTTATTTTAAAAGGCTTGTGCAACACGCCGGATTCCGTGGAAAAACGCGAATTGCGGGACTGGGTAAGCGCCTCTCCGGAAAAACGCTATTTTATAGAACCGTACATTCCTCCCGGCTATATATGACGTCAGGTGAAAATAATCACGAAGATGGACGAAGCAGCTATCGAGCGTAAGATTAATAAGAGACTGAAGGCTTTAGAAAAGCAGAAACCCGGAAATAAATAGCAACGCCGGCGTGACGGCCGTCGCCTGTTTCCGTCGGGTAGCAATATTTACGGGAGCCGCAATGCTGTTGGGTGTTTTTGCAGGAGCGTGTTTCCTGGGCAACGGCGCCCTGCATATCATTTACGGTTAAAAAAAGTACGATGTTATGTCAAAACATGTTTAGCACCGTCAAATCACCCCTTCTTACCGGATGGTAATAATTGGGCCGGATCTACCTGGAGGGCTTCGGCCAGAAATATAACGGTAGTCATCGATGGATTGGATTGACCGTTTTCTATGTTGGAGATATTTGTGTAATCCATGTCTGCAAGATCGGCCAGTGCGCGAACGGTCAAATTCCGTTCGTTTCGAATTTTTTTAAGGTTCTCCCCAAATTGTTTCATTAATGCCTTTTCGCGGACCTGATCCATTGGGCGAAAATCAAGCAAAGGAGTCAAAATTTAGTTAGCCCATAGGCTAACAAGATGTAATATTTTATCTATCTTAGCCTTTGTGCACTAAAAATGCGGCCGCGCTTGGTAAGTGCTCTGAAATTTCGACCTGCTGGCACAGGTCATCTAATTAGCAGCAGCCTTATAGGCAGTTAGGTTTGGTAAAACCGCCTCCATTCATGGGGCGGTTTCTTTTATGAAAATCAGGTGAGCAGAACGGTTACAGGCGGAGCCGGTGGAACACCTCTTTTTGCTGTTCGACCGCCAGGGCGAGTTCCTGCTCGGTTGGCAGGACAAGCCGGTACTGGGAAGCAAATAACTGGGTTGAATCCTGCAGAATACTGTATTTTACCAGTGTGGTATCTTTTTCTGAACATAAGATGATACCGATGGTTGGATTATCCCCGGGAACCTTGCGCAAATCTTCAAACATGCGGACATACATATCCATTTGGCCAATGTCCTGATGACTAAGTTCCTGAATCTTGAGGTCGATGAGTACAAAGCATTTGAGCAGATAGTTATAGAATACCAGATCGATAAAATAGGATCTTGTATCCGTCTGGAGGCGGTATTGCCGACCTACAAACGCAAATCCTTTGCCCAATTCCAGCAAAAAGTCATGCAGTTTGGACAGGATCGCAGATTCAAGGTCACTCTCTGAATACCCCCCTGGTATGTCAGCCTGTAAAAATTCCAGCACGTAGGGGTCTTTGACCAGATCGAACGGAGAGACGGTTGGCCAATTGGTACCGGACGCAACTTCGGGGCGGATGAGTAGGCGGTGATAGTAGCCGGACTGGATGTTTCGCTCCAGCTGGCGGGTCCCCCACCCCTGGATTGCTGCTTCCTGGCAATAATACTGCCGGGCGGAGCTGTCTTCTACCCGTATGAGTAGTCTGTAGTGTGTCCAGGTCAATTCGGGACGCAGCGCGTCCCGGATCGGGAACAGGGTAAAAAATTGCCGGCAGCGTCGCAACTCCCGTTCATCCAGGTGTTTGTCCAATTCGGAAGTGAGCCTGGCGGCCAGATCCCGCAACAGGAGTTTGCCGTACGCGGCGCGTCCCGGGACCTGCTCCTCCTGTACGATGCGTCGGCCGATGTGCCAGTAAGCATCGATGAGCGCGCGATTAACCAGGGTGTAGGCTTTGGTTTGGGCGGTAGTCCAAATGTCCTTTATTTCCTGGATGAAGGATGATGGTAGCATCGAAAAATCGTTTTGCCCGGAAGGCGCTAAGTAGTGAGTGGATTTCTGAAGACAATCGGAGGGAAGACGCGATATGTTGAAATATCGGTCTTCTTATTATATGCGTATCAAATAAGGAGGTGGATTCACGTGTTCGCCAGCAAGTTCCGAATAGTATTTGTGTTTGAATTGTTGCGGACATTTGATCGTTCGTGGTCTGCCCGGGACATTCCAATTTCTTCCACCGAATGTCCCCTCTGCTTTTTTCCAGCCTGCCGCGATCAAAGATGTGCCCAATTCAGTATCAAGCGTGTAAGTAATTATCGTTGCATACCCCATTTCTCTGACAATGCGTCTGCAGGCAGCATATAATTTAGAGCAGGCATTTCTGGTTCCATCCGTGCACAACCTGGTGACTTCGGCGGTCGTTCCATTGTCCAAATATCTTGAAACTGGTCGGCCCACCGTCGCAACACCCACGATCCGGTTTGTTTCGAAACAGGCGATTGAAAACTTATGACCCTGGGGTGCACCATGGTGCCGGTGATGTTTCCTGATAAATTCGCAGGCAAACCGGTAGGTTACAGGATATATGTGAAGCATTGTCGTGCTGCAATTTTAAAAGTAGGAAAGATCCGGGACGTGCTGCGCCCCCCGGAAGGGTCATCGCGGGCCGTCTTTATACGGTTGCCCGCGAACGCGATTTTTTATTAACCGGCTGCAATTTCTGATTTTGCGCTTTTTCGTGCGATTGTTTAGCCAGCGAAAACCTACGCATGTAATCGTCCAGGTCAAAATATTTACCTTCCTTCGTGTGTAACTGGACGCCGGACAGATCGGCGGCAACACTCAGGTAGGCCTTTTCCTCCCATCCACCCGCAAATTGCAGCGTTACCTCCCGCCGTGCCCCGGAGCGGAGGGCAGCGAGCAGGTTGTCTCTTGTCGTAGGATTTTTCATTTCGCGGACGGGGAGCTGTGCTGCAGAACGGGCCAGGTCGAAACCCGGCCGGTATTCGCCCTGGGGAGAAGACCCGTTGGACCGGAACCAGAGGGGTTGGCCGTCTACCTCTTTCAGAACAGGGCGTCCGCCGGCCATGTGAGCTGCCTCCCTCGCTGAAAAGGCCGGCCCGTCGTTCATGGAAAACCTCATTGCTGGATTAGTATCCGTTCGCTTAATCACGTCCTGCAGTGTTGCCCGGTCAATGGCGTCAAAACCGGCAAAAAAATAGGCATCTGCCCCAGACAGTTTTTGGAAATGGAGAATAAAATCGGTCTTCGGATGTTCGGGATCGGCATACCTCAGATCGAAACGGGGCAACCGGTGCCGGAGACGTTCCTGCAGCGCCTGTTCCGGAACCTGATTAAAACCCGCTTCCCGAAGCTGGTTGCCGAGGCGGTGAACATTTTGCTGGACAGCGGTCCCCTGCTCAACACCTGCCAGCTCCCTGCGATGGCGGACTATGCCAGATCTGCGCAGCAACAGAACAGACACGATCCAGCTGGTCACCCGGTAGGCCCACTGATAGAGCAGCGGTTTGCCCCGCAATTTATTCTGCCGGATTGCATGACGAAGATACCGTCGGGTGGATCGCTCGGCGCGGGTTAGATTCCTGCGGCCCCGGAAAGCCTCGAGCACGCTGTGATAGTGATCCAGTTCCAGCTGGCGGGATTGGGGGTCGTTCTTTCTTGCCGCGGGATTGTTCACCCGATAGGCGACTTCCTGTTTGGTATGGAGCAACAACGCTTCGAGCAGCCGGTTGTCCATGGTCGGTTCCGAAGCCATAGAGAAACGTTTTTATAGTGGACGGGCCTTTAGCAGGATCCTGTTGTGTAAATGAAGGGCAAGGGAACGCCCTCCGTTTTTTTCATGAATTTCAATGATACCCTCCTTACCGTTGGCCAGCGTGAAGAGGGGTACCGCAATGACGATCGTCCGAACAGCATGTCCTCCGATGACCGACACACTGTCCCGCCAGGGGATGGCCAATTCCTGTTCCTGAATGGAAGTCCGACGGGTCTGTTGTTTGTCGCGGATATAGCACCGGATAAAATCAAGTGCATAACGGAGGGCTGAACGATTGCAGATCCGCAGCCGCAAAAAGAGCAGGTCGTTCCGCTGACCAATCCTGTCCAGCACAAGCGTCATTCGTTCGTGTCTCACCCCAGCGAGTGACCGACCTCCCGGGCTTTCGTGCAGCTGTTTCACAATAGTCAACAGTTCGGCATCATTGATGGCCTGGCCGGTCAGGACGATGTCCGGATAAAACGCGCAGGAGTCTTTCACCGGAAGCAGCGCTGTCAAATCCCGGGAAGACGCCAGGCTATCGGTATAGCTAACATCAAAGGCGTATAAGCGGCCATCTGCGGTAAAGACATGCAGATTGGTGGGAAGAAAATTACGGTGGGCGGCTTTGACTTTCAGGACATTTTCTACGCCGGGTTGTTTAATGGCCAGAATATCCCGGTCACCGCGATCGACCGGACGGACCGCAGCCGCAAAAACGAGAACGGTAGTTGAGTTATAGCCGACGGCAAGCCGGTAATGCGGAATCAGTGTGGAGGACGGAAGATTGATGGGAGCAGACTGCGCGTGACCGCTTATACCGGCCATCCCGATAAGTACGGAGAATAATAGCTGTTTCATGATCCAGAATGATTAAGATGAGTATTAATGATTTTGTACAGTGGACCGAAGGATGACCAGATGGCCCTCCTTGAGTGTCGCTTTTACCAGCCGGATTTTGCGGCTAAGGAGGTTCCGGGCTGTTTCTATCCCCGCAGATGCCGCCTGTGCTCCCAGGGAAGGATCGAGTGTACCCAGTGTCAGGCCGCTGACCCCCTGACTCATATTTTCCTTGATGACGTCCCGGGATATCAGGCCCGGCACAAAGAGGCCTTCCAGTCCGTCAGCAGCGTCGTAGACCTTCAGGGCGACAGGAAAAATCTTTTCGCCCCAGGAAATATTGGTGAGCTGTATGGTGATCCTTTCTCCGCTGATCGCGGCGAAGCCATAAATAAAGGTGCTTGCCGGAATGCGCTGACTGCCGACATAAATGTCCTGCAACAGCCGAAGCCGGACAATCGCGCCCGAAACGATCGTTTGGGTACTGTGAACGATGGCAAGCATAGGCGCGGCAGACGTAGACGGGCTGTCGGCGTCGGCTCCCTCTTCAAAAAAGCCGTTGGTTTCAGCTACTGGTGGGTGATCAGGAAAATTTTCGGGGCCTGCTGCGGGCCTGGTGGAGACCGGTGCCGGCTTTGAGCCGGTCGTGTCAGCGCGGACGCCGGAAACAGCCGGATGCTGAATAGCAAGGATTTTATCAAGGGCCTGGTTGACCTGTTGCAGTTGCGGGCTGGTGGTTGTATCGCGGGCCTGCAGCGCAGCGACCATCCGTTCCAGTCGTTCCGTCTGTGGTGACGCCGGAAACCAGGCCGGGGACGCGGTAGCTGAAGCGCCACCTGCCGGAGGTGCGGAAGCGGATGACTGACCGAGCGCGGCATAAATTTTTTGTAATCGCTCATTCACTTTCTGTTCATTGATATCCGGTGTAGTAACCAGGGACGGGGCCGGTCTGGCAGATCCCCCTTCTGTCAGCGGCAGACCAGTCCCGGCCGGGTTGCCTAAATTGGTCCCCGGCTGAGTATAGGGGTCTCTGCCGCGTTCCTGGCGGGCCTTCAGCGAATCCTGCTGGGCTTTCATATAGATCTCCAGTTTGTTCTGCCCGCCTTTAGGCAGGTTGGGTGATGGCAGCGCTCTATTAAACGCGCTGCCCGCCGTTGGTTTTGCCGGCAGGTTCGGCTTGCGATGCGTGAGGGAGGCAATGACGACGACGATGATAACGGCCGGTACCAGGAAAATTCCTGCGGCGGTCAGTATTTTTTTAGGATGCGGCAATCTCGAAGTAGGTGGCATGTGGTTATTTATTTACAGGTGACGATTGAGCGGAACTGTCCGCCGCTGACAGCGAACGGCGAAGTCGCAGAACGGAGTCGCGGTGAGGCAATGTGAGCGGCCGGCTTACGGTGGTTGGTGTCAGAAAATCAACGGAACGACCGGCAGGACGAATGAGTGCGGACACCAGTAGCGTCGTGGAATAGCCGCCGGCGGCCAGACAAAAGAGGGTAACGAAGAGGATTTTTTGGCGCCGGGACAGCTGCCGCTCGATCCGGTTGAGGCGGGGTTCGGCCCACGTCTGGAAACGAATGCCTGCAGGAGTGATCCAACGACCGAGTAACGGCAGCGCCCGGCTAATGAGGTTGGTTTGTTGTTTGCGGCGAAAGAGGCCCATACTATCGCTTTTCGAGGGTTAAGTCTTTGTTGTCAACTACTTTCCACCGTTCGATGAGCATGCCGTGCGGGTTGTGGTCGCTGACAGCGCCGGGCATGATTCGGATATAGCCGTCCGTAACCAGCGACCGGGTAAGAATGCTGGTGGTCCGTATGATGCGCAGTTTGCCGAAGTAGCGGAAATAATAAGGTGTCCGGTTAAGATCGATCTGGATGCTGTCGTAGTCGGGTACTTCCTGATTAATGTTAGCGGAAATAAGGTTGTTGTAGTAGCCGCTTTCCAGCAGGTTGTTGTATTCCTGACGCGCTTCATTGTCCGCCAGGTAGAGCGCTGCAGTGATATGGCGTTTGTTGGCGGCGTCGTCCGGCTGCAGGGTGTAAAAATGATAGTGAAACATTTTGACGTGGTCGCGTACTTCGATGGCCATTGAATCGGCCCGCTCCACTCCGGCGGCTTCCAGTAATTTGCCGTTGGCCAGCACGTATACCCGTTGCTGCCCTTTTTGCAACGCGGCAGTGGTCCGGTTGATCAGAAATAAGCAGATGATGATGTTACCCACCAGAAACAGGGCGCAAAAAAGACGGACGAACCGGAAGGCCGTATCAATGTGTTTGAATTGCTGAAACATAGGGAACAGATTAAAGATGGGAGTGGGTGAATTAGCCGGCAATGCGGTCTTGGTTGTACTGGCTGGACTGCGCGCTGGTCGTAAATCCACCTCCGGCGCCGTTGCTGCCAGTACCACTTCCGCCGCCTGCTCCGGCCATTCCGGCACCTCCCGCGCCGCCTCCCCCTCCGGTGGCACCCGCGAAAGCGCCCTGCACGAGCACACCTGATATTTCGGAGACTTTTTTGGCGAGTGGATTACCGCCGTGCGTCTGTACGATGTAGTTGGCTATGCCCGGCACCGTCAGGTAACCCACAACCCCAATCGCCAGAAATATGAGATAAGCGAAGTCTGTTGCTGAAAACATGGTTACCGCCCCACTTTGTGCCCGTTCCAGGTCGAGCTGCAGCATACTCGCCTGAATATTACCGAGAATAGCTCCGAACAGATTGGCGATGGGCAACCACAGATAGATATTGATGTAACGGGCGATCCAATGCTGGAGTGAATTTTGTGTGCCGTCGAAACAGCTGAAGGCAAACGCGAATGGTCCCAGGATGGCGAGGACGATCAGATGAAAGGTCCGGATGGTGTCGATACACAAAGACGCGGCGTAGTACAGCAATTCCAGAAATATGGATAAGAACAACCGAAAAGTAATCTTCATCGCCATGGTGAGGCTGCCGGCAACAAATTTGAAGCCGTCCCCGATAGCCGACCAGAGGCTGCCATCGGAACCCGAGGTGGTATTGCCCGGCTGCGCATATTTATCCCAACCCTGCTGGCTGCCCATGGTCCCGGGGGTCGTTAGTACCGGCGTATTGTCGCCGGTAATAATATCTTTGGCCTGTACGATGAGGAGCGCATGGACTGCATCATTGTAGTGGGTGACAAGCGCGCTGGTGGCATCGACGGTGGGTTTCAGGAAGCCGTTCAATACTCCGAGTACGCTCGTCGGGAACGTCCCGATGAGGATTGAAATCACGATCGGTCTGAGCAGCGGGAATAATTCAATGGGCTGGGCGCTGGCAATTTTCGACCAAACCCGGACCCCGATGTAGAAGATACAGCCGAGGCCGGCAATCGCCCGGCAGACGTCGGTGATCTGGCTACACATGGGGAGCATCTGGTCGTATACCTTTTGCAGCACCGTGTGCAGCGCTTCGACTCCTCCGGATGGCGATTGCGCACGGGCAACCACCGGCAGGACCGACATCAGCAGCAAGGCAGTTAAACTGATAGATGAACGTTTCATAAGGAGGTATTTATTGGCCGAAAAGCCCTTTCAAGGTGGTGTTCTCCTGCAACAGCAGCTGGCGCTGTGATCCGAGCGCAGCAGCCTGGCCGTTGAACCGCCGCAGGAAATTGACTTTACTTTCCATATCTGTGTATATCCGGTCGATCGAGACCAGGCGTTCAGCGTCGCTCATTCGAAGGGAATTGCCCGTTAGGACCAGCAGCAGCTCGTCCAGGTTGTCCAGCGATTTGTTGACCAGATTGGCATAGACCGTCCCGATATAACCCATTTCGGTGGCGGAGAAAGCCCCGGATTGGGCAAACCGCTGCTGTGCCTTTTTATATTCCGTTATGAGCGTGCTCTGGGCCTGAATGATATCGGCCACCCGTACGTAATTTCTGACAGCAGGACTGACCGACAGCAGACCGGTTAGAAAGGTGTTGTGAAGATTAAAGTTGCGCTGAGCGAGATCTTTAATGGTATTGTATCCCCCGGTCAGGATCTGATACCCTTGATACATTTCCTGCAGGATACTTTTCATCTGGCCGAGCTTTTGAATATCGAGCGCCAGCTGCTGGAGTTCGAGCCATTGCGCCGAAGCCGTGCAGCAGTTTACGGAAAACCCGGCGGTAAGCAGAACGGAAATAAACCATTTTTTCATCTTAAAATAGCTTTGGGAGATTAGAAAAAGACCGGATATCAAAGGATCGACGGGCACCCAGCACCCGGGCCTGATCGCAGAAAGAGCGACAGAAGGAATATTTTTCAGACACCCGCCGGTACAGGTCGTCGATGCCGGTGAGCCGGTCTTCGTCGGTCATTTGCCACTGACCGTCCGAGAGGATACCGGAAAGTTCATCCATGTCCCTGCCGGTCTTCTCCGCCAGGCTGGCAAATACCCGGCTGTACCAGGCGAGTTGGGCGGGCGTATAAAGGCCCGTCGGAGAAAGCTGTCCGGCTGTTGTGCGACAATCATCGAGGATGGCGAGTTGCATGCGCAGGATGTCGGCGACCCGGGCGTAGTTCCGGACCGGGCTCTTCACCGTAGAAAGGGAACTGAAATAGCCGGAATGCAGCCCGAAATCACCCTCCTTGATATCGCCAATAACCGTCAGGCCCTTCTCAGCGATGGCATAGCCCTGCCTGGCTTCCTGTAACGTCAGCTGCAGCCTGGCGATCTGTTCCACCATAGTTTTGATCAACCCCTGGGCCTGGGCGGATTGCGTCCCAAAACCGACGTAACAAAAGACCAATGTGAATGCGGTGATTGTTTTGAAGCGGGTGCGGATATTCAAAAACATAGCGATTGATTTAACGGGTTTTTAACTGTCCTACTGCAGGCCTTTCCGGGAGCGCCTGGATTTTTGTTGTTCTTTAAGCTTTTCATGAATTTTGGCATCAATCACGGACGATAACTGTGCGTGTACGAGGTCAGCCGGCGGGAGTTGACGTGGTGTGTTGTTCGTCAACACATATTCAATAGTTTCATCGTACAACCGGGCCGACAGCTTCGAGAGGGATAATCGCTCCCGATGAGGATCGTAGCGGTAATCAAACATGAAATCCACCGGGTCTTTTTTAGTACCGAATATGCCGCGGGCACCAATTCGGAACTCCTCGATCCGGTACGTCCAAAGGGTGCGCATAATCGCCTCCTCAAAGGTCTCCCGCAGTCTTTCCACTAATTTGCCCTGGGGCTCGCGGGAGCCAAGTGTCCGCTCATGATATCCCTGCCGGAACAACCAGTCACTGTGGTATTCCAGAATTGCCTGGAATTTTGTTTTAGGTTCATATGGTTTTTTATCGGCCATTATTTACAGCGGTGGTATTAAGGATTAGGTAACCCATAGAGGATGCGAAGCGCATTTATGTCCGTGGCGGTTTTGGCCCGCTGAAGGCTAATCTGAATGGCCTGGTTATTAAAATTCCGCAGGTCCGAAGTTTGCTTCTGAATGTCCGCCGCGGCCTGCTGAATAATTTTCAGCCGTGCGGCATCCGTCATCTGAAGGGAAAAGCTGGTGAGGAGTGTAACAATCTCATCCAGGCTTTTGACACTTTCGGAAACGATACCGGTATACACCTTGTAGATATAGGCGAGTTCTTCCGGAGTGAAATTTTTATCCTGTCGGACCATCGCGTAGGCCTGTTTGTATTCGGTCACCAGTTGGCCCTGCTGCGCAATGATGCCGGTGATACTCCTTAAGTCGCTAATGGTAGTCTTGACTTTCCACAGTTCCTGGAAATAATCGTTGTACAGCTCCTTTATTTTCTCTTCCCAGTCACCGATTTCACTCAGTTTGAGTTGGGACAGCTGGTTTTCGATGGCTTTCTGGGCATTTTGCAATCCAATGGTGGCGTTTTGGGCCTTCTGAACGGCTACATCAGCCGCGACGATGATCTCCCTGAGAATATCGGTGAACTGGGCGTTCACCCTGACGGTCGGCCCGACAAGGAAGAGTGCCAGACAAAATGCAATGAGTTTGCAACGGGTCATAGTGGTCGATTGAGTATGGCAGATTTACGCGGGAGCGCGCATTTCCAGAGCCAGCATACTGATGCCGCGGCGAAGACTACCGAATTTTTTCGCGTACGCCTGAACGTGCACCTTTTCCTTTTCCTCTGTCGTATAGGCCAGGTATTCCTCCAGACTAACCTCCGTGCGATAAACCTTGCTGAGCTGACCGCCGAGGCTAATGAATACTTCCTTGTACTTTCGCTGAGGGTCATTGGCTTTGTTCAGAGACATGACCAACGTCTTTTCCTTGTCTGTTAACCCCAGCAGGTCCTGAATCTGATCGAACTTATTCTGGTATTTGGACTGGTCGAGGAGTATCTTGCAGTCGCTGTTGTTGACGATAGCCTGCCTGACGACGGGTGAAGAGATAATATCCTCCACATCCTGAGTTACCACGATGGCCTCCCCATAAAATTTCCGGACGGTCTTAAACAGGTATTTAATGTATTCCGAAAACCCGTTTGTCATCAGCGCTTTCCACGCCTCCTCGATCAAAATGACCTTTCTGACGCCTTTGAGCTTGCGCATTTTATTGATGAAGACCTCCATGATAATGATCGTCACGGTCGGAAAAAGCGGGGAATCTTTGATATTGTCCAGTTCAAAGACGATCATGGGTTGATGCAGCAGGTTGAGGTTCTTCCGTGCATTCAGCAGATAATCATATTCCCCTCCGCGATAGTACGGCCGAAGGACATACAGAAAGTTGTCGATATCAAAGTCCTTTTCTTTAATGCCTTCGGCTTTCAGAGAGGGTAAAAAGTGGTCCCGCAGGTATTCATAAAAGGAGTCGAAACACGGAAACAGTTCCGCGTGCCGGCTCAGATGGTCGAAGTAACTTTGCAGCGCGCTGGAAAGCGATACGTACTCCGCCCGGCTGTAAGTTTCGTCGTCTTTTTTCCACAGGCTAAGCAGCAATGTCTTAATGGACTCCTTCTTTTCGATATCAAGGTTGTCATCGCCCAGGAAAAAGGGGTTAAACCGGATCGGCTCCTGATCCGAATACGTGAAATAGTATCCTCCCAGCATGTCGCATATTCCCCTGTAGGAGTGGCCCACGTCGACTATGACCACATGGGCCTGCTGTTCCACGTAGGTGCGCATCAGCATATTGGTCAGAAAAGACTTCCCCGATCCGCTCGGGCCCAGGATAAACTTGTTGCGGTTGCTGATAAGGCCCATCCGAACCGGCCAGTCTGATAAGTCCACGTGAAGCGGATAGCCGTAGAGGCGGTCGGCAAACCGGAAGCCGACCGGTGAGGGCGTACTCCGGTAATTGGTTTCCTGCGTCAGAAAACACGTAGCCTGTTCTGCGAACGTGTCGAAGGTTTCATGGCCGGGCAACTCACCGGCATTACCGGGCATGCCGGCCCAATACAGGATAGCGGCGCAGGTGGTTTCCTGTTTAGCCCGGGCGTCCATCTGGGATAGCGCTGTGGAGACTGCGTTCCGGATCTCAGCAGCGGCGGCGGGATCGGCACTCCAGACCATCAGGTTGAAATGGGCCTTTACCGGCAGACGTTGCTGGGAGATCGCCTCGTTCAGAAACTGATTGGTAGCCTCCCGGCCCAAACTGTTCTCCCGGGAATAACTGGAGAGACTCTGCAGGCGCAACCGCTTTGCCTCCAGTTTTTTTAGCGTTTCCTTTCCGTCTTCGACCAGAATGTACTGGTTGTACAGATGGTTGCAGGACAGCATCTGCCCTACCGGCGCGGCGAAGGAAATGCTGAATTTGGTCTTGTCCGTGCTGTACCGGTCATAATTCACCCGTGGTCCGCACATGGACGGAAGATCCTCAGTATCCGACAGGCTGAACACCTGACACCTAAGATCACCTATCTGCAGGGACGGAGTAAAGGTGATATCGCGGATCACGGGCTCTTCCTGCGGATGCAGCAGGAAGCAGTACCGTTCGAGAAGCCCGGGCTTTTCCCCGCTGGCCAGCTCATCGTCGGTCAGCCGGCGAAGCTGGATGTACCCGCTGTCCTGGATGATTTGGGCAAACTGACCGCATTTGTCAAAAAAGTGCGCTTTTGCTTTCGGGTCCAGTGTCTGGACAGGGACAAGTGAAGATCGAAGCAAGCTGGAGAGCATAGCCGACGGCTGCCGCCGGTCGGAAGGTTTCCGGGTGAGGTACAGATAACAGTGATGATCCAGATAAGGCCGTTCGTGAAAATGCCGCTCACTGGCTTTGCTGAGGAACGACTGGTCATCCCCTTTGGAAAACTCGGCGTGATAACGGGCCTGAAGAAACCAATCCTGTTTGTGGAGAATGGTTCCGACCGGCAGCAGGCGGATGGCTTTGAGCCAGGCCTGATGAAGCGCTTCATAGTCCTGTGTACCGAGGGTGAACAGTTCCGGAAGGGTCAGTTCAAAAGCCAGGGTAACCTCTCCTGACCTGGACAGAATGCAGTTCTGTTCCACCTTGTAGATAGGCATCGCCTTTTCAAATCGTTTGCTGGAGAGCATGGGTAGCAGGTTTTAAAGAGGTGAACGGACGCCGGGAATGGCATTGAAGGGAGGACGGCAACCGTCGGCCCGCCATCCGTTTGACCAGACCGTGCTGGCCATAGGTCCGGCTCATATGCTGGACAATCGCAATGAGCGCCGCCGCACCTGGGACGATGATGCCGAGACAAACATAGACGCTGATACCGCATGCGTACAGTGCCGCAAAAGCGATGAGTATAAGCACCATGCCGAGGGCCAGATACGTGATGTATTGCGCTTTAATGCCTTTAAACTCAATACTGCGGTTAATGCCTTTATTGATTTCATATACGGTAGCCATTACTTTCTTTTTCGATTTTTCAATTGAGGTTTTCGCTGCTCACTGACTTTTTCGAGCATCCGGGCCGCCCGCAACAGGTCATCGGAAGCCCGGGTCTCGATAAGGATCGCCATCATCGTGGGAGGATCCAGCTCGGCCAGAGACGGCAACCGAACTTCCACTACCGTTGTCGCCTGGCGTAATTCGGCCCAGGTGCCCTTAAATGCGTTTTTGGTGGACGTGTCAAAAAAAATCACAGATTCCGTCCGGTCGTCTTTCACGACATCGAAGTGAATGCGGTTGGAAGGCTGATCCACCTGAATGAACTGCATTCCCCTGAGATCGACATAGAAGTCCGTGTCATGAATGCGGAGCACGGGAAGTTCGGCTGGCATCGGGCTGCTGATTTTAAGTCAGGTTAAAGAAGCTCTTCAGGACGGCAGCGACAACAACCAGAAAAATACACGCGCCAAACCAGCTGGCCGCCAGTTTATTGGTCTGCTGGTCGCCGTGTGTCCAGGCACCGTATACTTTCACCGCACCGATGACCCCGACGACGCCTCCGATCGCGTACATCAGGGTACAGGCGGTGTCAAAATAGCTGCCGACCAGGGTGGTTGCCTGCTGAATTCCGGTTTTGCCATCCTGGGCAGAGGCGGCAAGACCGAAGGCAGTAGACAGAGCAGCAGGCAGAAGGCGTTTGACCAAAAATTCGGGGCAGGAACGGACAGGCCGAATAATTCGAGTTTTCATAAAGGGATCAATTATTTGAATAATGGGATTGGGTGACGGAAATGCGGGCGAGGGTGTGCCGGTCCGCGCGGTGACGCGGTTTGCGGGAGATAATTATGAGATTGGCAATTAGGCAGCAGCTGCATACCAGAGGGCATGGATGTCCTCCTGTGCAAGCTCGAGATCGCAGTCGCGGTGAACGGTTACAGCAATAAAGCGGTTGATGGCATCATAATACTCGGTATCAAAGAAAAAACTGTAGTCGCTGACAATCGCGTGTAGTTTTGTAAAAACCTCTTCGGGGTTGGCAGGGCGGGATTGGATATTGTCTACAACCTGCTGTATCTGCTCTACAACCAGCTCGGCTTCCTTCAGCAGGGTGACCTGCTGCTCCTCCGGCCAGGGAAGTTCTTCGTCAGGTATGGAATAGTCCACAGGAGGCTCTTCCGGATCTTGTTCATCGTTGCCGGGTAAGGCGGCCGGGGAGTTGGCGGAGAGTGGAAAGGCAGGGACGGGCGGAGTGAGTGCGGCACCGATAATACTGACGGTCCCACCAGAGAGATCAGAAGCGGAAATCGCTTTGGCGGCAGTCCAATGTCTCTTTCCATAGACGAAAGCCAGAATTAACCCGTAGAACCCGGCAGTAGCCAGAATAATAACCAGTATTTGCAGAGGAGAAAGCGCGGTGAACATAGCGGTGAAGTTTATGTGTTTCCAGGGAACTGTTTCATAACAAAGATGCGTTCACCGCAAGCCGGATTTTCAGTACCGGGCGCTGATACGGAAAGATTTCCGGAAAAAACTTTAGGGAGATAGTTCGCGGAGGAAATAAAAAAACCGCCATTGGAGGGCGGTCTAAATTTACAGGGCAGCTAATGGTGGAAAACGTCGTCGAACGGAATGTCTGCGGGCGGACCCATAAACTAAGGCTGGCAGCCCGGCAAATCTATCAGCCAGCCATTGGAATTGCTTCGATTCAATGTCTCTCCTCGATCCTGTCGATCCGCCGGAGCAACATGTCCCTGAGCCGGTCAATAAAGTTGGTGTGTCCTTTTTTTCGTGACAGTATTTCCTGAAAGGTCCGCGGAAAATGGCCAAGATCGACGTGAAACGTCATTTCAAAAAGCTCCATAATATCCTTGAGATCGGCTTTCCCGTTATTAAATACGCGGGCGGCGTGCAGCGCGTAACCCAATTCAATCAGTGCCGCTTTACTATCAGTCCAGACAATTTTTGGGAGTCCAGGCACATTCATGCCCGCCTGCCGGCCATCTTCGATCAATTTCTCAACGTAGGACCTCAGCATTTCCGCAGCGTGAAGATGGGCGACAACATGATCGAAGCACACCGGGAATCCGGATTCAGAAGGGAAATCGACACCGATGAGGGCCGTAGCGCTCTGGTTCGTAGGATGAAAGAAGAGTTTATCGTCGAAATGATGCGAACCGCTCTTGAGATAGCGGTAGATAAACCCATGTTTGTTGAATATCTCTGCAAGCCCTTCGAGGGTTTTGAGCAGGAGTTTCTCCGTCCCGGAACTACCAACGGCCATGCGCTGCAGTTCAAGGTCCTGGAGCCGGTTGTAGAAGATCAGCTGACAAAGAAAATGCGGTTTAATTTCCTTATAAAACTGAACTTCTTCGCCCGGGGAAAAGGAATAGCCCAACAGGCGCCCCTGAAGAATCTGCAACATCTCCCGGCACACCAGAATGGCTTTTGTCGCCATGCTGAGCATTCGGGATTCCTCTTTACGGAGCAGGGCCAGACGGCCGTCCAGTTCCTGTTTGAGGGCTTCCCAGTCGGCGGGAATACCCCTGATTGCGGCATCCATAACAATTTTCTTTTTGCGGTAAAGTTGATGCGAGCCACGCTACGAAGGCTAGTTTTGGCTAACCACCGGCGTTACGATTAAATTTCGACAAATTATCAACATCACGGATTAGCATATGCTAATTAATTACCGCACTTTTCGGATACGGCTAAGCGTAACCTGATTAATTCCGAGGTAGGAGGCGAGATATTTCAAAGGCACCGAAAGCACCAGGTGGGGGAACTCGCGTTGCAGGAACCAATACCGCTCTTTTGCCGGCAGCGACCGGATAGTGTCAAGTACCATGTACATTTGCCTATAGGACCGAAGGGTCAGGACGCGCCCATGGTGTTCAAACTCCGGGTAGTCTTTATAAACATGCTCCAGTTCGTGTCTTGGGCACAGCATTACTTTCGAGTCAGTTAACGCCTCAATAAAACCGGTTGAGCGGCCATCGGCGGGCGTGCCAATGCCAGTGATCAGTAGCTCATTTCGCCGCAGAAAGCATTTGGACAGTTCCCGCGTTTGTTCTATCTGGTAACAACGAAGCAGGCCGGAAACAACAAATAGCACAGGATCGCTCTTCTCGCCTTCCCGCAGCAGGAGGCTGCCTTTCAGGAACTCCCGCTTCCTGAAAATTTTACGGATCCGTTGGGAGAGATGGGGAGACATGGGTCTAATGGTGTCAAGGTAGGCCACAAGTTCATTCATACGTCGTAGGATAAGCAATATATTGATTAATTGTTCCGGAAACAACAACAAAGGTTCCGAATCTAAAAGCCGTTCTACCGACAGGCCAGGCAACTTCAGTAATCATTCTTCTGCCAGACGGTTCTTCGTTACGTTTGTCCGATCTGTCTTGCTCAAATATGTCGTTCTGACAGAGCTGTTAGCGGCGCGGACCCGGTCCGAAGTGTTTGGCATATTTTCTTCCGGACAACAGGCAATAGGCTGAAGACTACTCTCCGCCTGAAAATCCAGCTGACACAGCTCGTTCCTCCCGGCCTTACTACTTGAAACAGGCATAACTAAAATGTTGAAACATTTTCTCAAATTCATCAAATTCTTCTGCGGTCAGGTCTTTCTTCAGCTTGACTTTTGCCGCCCGAATTGTTTCGCCCACGTTTACATTGGACAAGAATCGCTTTGTCATTTTCTTTTGCTCATGTCTAATGAGGTTTATTTTAATGGCTGACTTTTCTAAATCTGCAAGCGATTCTATTGCATAGTATATGGCCCTATACGCCTCGATGATCTTCCCGGCATCCAGTTTCAGCATCCCTGCCCCAAATAGTCTGTCTACCTGCCGTGAAAGGTCAGCCAGCGCAGCATCAGCCATAACAATATAATTATTGGGTGTAGGTGTGCTTAGAACGGCCTCCATCATTGGACGGGAATCGAATACCTTTTCCCCGGAGCTATTGCTCAAGCGGAGGCCATCATTTCTCTCCGAGTGCATTACCTCAATAGATAGCAGGGGAAGCAGATAATAATCGCTGAGGCATACCATATAGTCAAATGCTGTCCTAAAGTTACCCAACGCTATTTTATCAAAGCTCATACTAATTTAGATTACCGACTGATGCATAAGTTGATCCGCCCTCCCTGCCACGCCTTCTGTCTAACAACCTTTTCCTGCCAAGCAAAATATCATCAAAGAAGTCTACCACCTGACCTTTTTTTTGTGGCAGCAAATTATCCCGGATGGATTTTTCCGCGTACAAGGACATAGTTTGAGAGGATCTGAACATGCTTTCCAGCTTTCCAGTTGCTGAAAAAATGAAAGAAACGCGCACCGCAGCTTTCTCCACTGCGGGTAGATTTTCCAATTCATTAAAAACTGCTTTTAACAAATAGGTGTATTTTTTTACTCTGGCGTATTCAGCGGAGTGATCACCGAACCTTTCACAGACGGCTTTTCTCATTTCTTTTATAAGGACATCATTGATTTGCATGGATTCTTTAGGGTTTTCCGCTACCATGGCATCGAATGCTACTGCGGTAAGTTCGTTGTGTTCGCTTTTCGCCCTGCTTGCCGACAAATTCTGATTCAACGTTCTTTTGTTTACCGCCGCCATGAATATACCATAGTAGGACAACAAGTGAATCCTTGTGCCACTATCCATTGCGTATTTATTAACCAGTTCTTCTTCAAACTTTAATAGATCGGTCATAATTATTTTTGATTTTAAGAGAATGTCGTGAAAGATCATGTTTATACGAACTATTATCTTAAAGAAAGCGTTCTTGCCATCACTGCCAACTGCGGGCGTGACCAAACGTTGAAATACCGGAATATCTCGTCCCGACGTTCCAGGACCTGACCTACCGAGGTATTAAAATGACTGCCAATCTGATTTAACGGCAGATCAGTACTAAGCAACCTCGTCCATTCTTTTTCACTTTCCGGCATTGTCCCGAACTTTTCAGCCCAGTCGCCAATTTTGACTTCTCTTTCCGGCCCGAACAGGTTATCGAAATAGTTTCCGTTTGCTGCGACGTTCCGGATTGCAGCAATTATTTCGTGAATGTCCATCCCCTTATGCAAATAGGCGTTCACTCCCCTGTTGATCATCTTAAGGATTGAGATATCGTTGCCATTCATTGAAAGTGCAACGGTTCTGATATTGGGATAATTAATCCGCAGCCAGTGGAGGATTTCGAAGCCGTCCATTGACGGCATGTTCACATCTGTGACGACAATATCAGGCAACCGCGCCCCTTCCATTTCACTCAGACGGGCAAGAAACCGGACCCCGTTTTTTTCGTGCATGATTATTCTGAAGTTGGGTTCTTTTGAAAGAATTGACGCGATTCCGTTTCTAAATAAATCATGATCATCGACCATACCAATCGCAACATTGTCGGTTTTCATCGGTGAATCTTTTTGTTTCTAATTTGTGGATTTGGTTTGAATCATACCTACCTGTTCAACAGTAATTTACCGCCGGACGGCAAGCGGTGGGCCGGCAACATCCATCCGGCCGTTTCGCATCCGGGTTATGTCCAAAATTCCCGTATCGAGCGGATCCGAAGTTCTGGTCCATTGGAAGAGCGGATGGACGCCTGCCGGCGAAATAAGCTCTATTTCTATCGTTCGCAGGCCACAGCTGTCATAGTCAATGCGGTGGTAGAGAATGGACAATCCGAGTTTCCGGCCGATCTTCCGGCGTATCTTCAGCAGGTCCTTCAGGGTGGTTGTTTGCCGAATCACTATTTTCAGTGTGTAACCCGGGTCCGGCCGGCAGTCTTGCTGCCAGTCCGATGTGCGGTCTCTGGACCAGGTATCCATCAAATTCCCGATGGCATTTTGCCGGGATGCCTCTGGTCCCTGTTGCCATTGTGCCTGTGCCCGGGGATTCAGGCTCTGAGCAAGCATGAATAGAATGTAAATTGCTATTTTCATAATTAATTGTTGATAAGGCCGGCGATCAGGATGCAGCGTAGCCTGTTCTCCGCGAAAAGCGCGCCGCGCCAAAATGCGGTGGTGCTTCCTTCGTTCCGGACAGACCGGGCATATTGTCTCCTATTCGCTGATTAATGTTGTTTGATCAGGAATAGCGGTTCCGGAGAGTGCTTCCGACGATTGGACGCATTCTCTGATTGTTACACTACCCGTTAGTGCAGGAATCCATTTTGAAGTATTTCCAGGCTACCTTTCTCCAATGGGCATACCAGGGAGGATGAGTATAATTCCAGGCAAGGCAAAAAAACAATGCCGCGGCGACCAATCAGCAGTCAAAAACAGCCTTTAAAGCCAGACCTAATATAAACAAAGTTCGACAGACCGATAAGTGTTTTACTGATTATTCACAGCATTTTACTGACTTTTATCGTTATTTTACACATAATTATCAGTAATTTGCTGATTTTAAGCGGCGTTTCAAACATTCTTTGCCGGGCTTTGGCCAATCGGTATTTTATTTGCAGGATGCCGCACCGAAAGTCGCGTAAACCGTTGCAAAAAACGCTTGAAAAGCGTCATGCTCAGTACCAATCGGCCAAGTCGTTATTTGATGCCGGTCAGATGAAAACTGTTACACAGTTATTATCCGTCGTCAATAAAACGACTTTTTCAAAAGATGCCGGTACTACTCCGGAACGGTTCAAACGCATTCTGCACGACTTTTCCATTGCGACGCTCGGTGACTTTTACCGCATGTCCCAGGTGCTCGACGTTGATGAAAAGCTTATCATGATGCTTTTTTACAATAACTATGTCGAGCAGCGCAGAAACGAATCCAATCCTGACGACTAAGTGCTCCCGGCAGTTTACCTAAGACCTATGATTTCAGATGTAAGCCCGGAGGATTTGGTTTGTTGCCAGTGCTAAAGTAAATCAAAAAATAACTCAGATTTTTTTTACACAAATGTGTAGGCTTGCCCGCATCAGAGCTTGTGCTGATCTACAAATTTTTTCAGGGCGAGCAGTCCGCGTATGCCCGTCTTTTTCTGAAAATCTCTCCTGATCGAACGGACGGTGCTTTCCTTGATTCCCAATAAGCCGGCAATTTCCGTATATTCTTTTTCTTCCGCCAGATAATGAACAACCTGTCTTTCGCGCGTCGTGATTCTGTCAATGATTGGTCCTTTTGAAACAGCAGTGTGTTTTTTTTCGGGCTCAGGGTCTGCAATTTTGGTATCATTCAGAAAAGCCAGCAATTTTACAATCGTTTCACGTTCTTCTTCTCCTTTAGAAATGTATTGAACGCCGTAGCGCAGGCGCAGATACTCGTCATGCAGATAGGCCGGCTGGGTGGAAAAAATAACGACTTTCAGGTTGACATAATTTTGAAAAATTTCCGGCAGCAGGCCGAGTGTACCGCCGTCCGCCAGCGTTATGTCAAGGATCAGGTGGGTATAACTGCCTGATTTCAGGACCGTCATCAATCGCAGACAGGTTTGAACTTCGTCTATTCCTGTAATCCCTTCTGCGGCACAAACAATTTGAATCATCCTTCGAATAAACGGATGATCTTCAGCAATCAAAATTCTTTTGTCCATAGTGTGCATTGTGCACCATCAGAAAGCCGTAACCAACAACAAATCTTTATTCTATTCAACAGGGAAAGCTACAGTAAAAAGCGTCTCCCGGTTTATCTGACTGGTGGCCGTAATATTGCCGCCGAGCGCTTCCACAAGCTGTTTGGTAATAGGCAGTCCGAGGCCCAGCCTTTTTCTCCCCCCGGACGTCCCTGCAGTCTCATAGGGTGTAAACAGTTGCCGGAGTTCTTCCGCCTGCAAGCCGTCGCCTTCATTGGCGACCGACAATTCCCACGGACCGCCCTTCCAGCGAACCGTGATTGTAATTGTCTTACCCGGTGTGGTATTGCTGATCGCATTCATCAACAGGTTCAGTACTATCCGGGTTACCTTTATTTTATCCGACCAGATCACGTCGGGCAACTGGTTATCCAAATTCAGGAGAATGCGAATATCTTTTTCCTCCGCCATGCGCCTGTAAAGACCAACAATATTGTGCAGTTCCGACTCCAGCTCTATTTTTTCATAGTGGTTGCTTTCCAGTTTCCCTCCTTCCACCCTTGAAAAGGCCAGAAAATTATTCAGAATATAACTGTAAAAAGCGGACGCATTGTCCAATTCATCCAATTGCGCTTTCTGGAAAGTCAGTTCCCCTTTGGTGTCTGATTTGTACTTAAAATAATAGATCATTGAAGCTACGGCGTGCCAGGACACCTGCAGGTCGTGGGACATGTGCTGGGCAAACAACGCATTTCTTTCCCGAAAATATTCCGCCTTCTTACGGCTTTGCTCTGCCGCATATAGTTTGACTCCGTACAGAACAAATACCAGTACAATCAGGGTCAGGAGCATGCAGTCGATCACGAGACGCTCCTGCATGCCGGCAATTCCGGGCAACCAACCGTCTGCCGGTCTGATATAGGCGGTATGCAATTCAAAGAAAATGATCCGGAAGATGATGGTGCCCATACAGATCAGACGGGTGATCACAGACTGAAACAGGAAACCCACCAGGGAAAGCAGAAAGACATATATCAGAATACCTTCAACTGCCTGACCCGGCAGGTCACGGAAGGCAACCAGGGTGATGATATTGAAGGAAACGTATAGCAGCACATTGGCGGGTTCGAACCGTTTAAAAACATTCAGCACGACCACCGTGAGCAGCATGATCAGGGAGAAAATGGCCAGCATTGTGTCCTCAACGGACTGCTCTGTAAAAAAGCGGGTCCGGAATCCAATGCTGATAAACAAAGCTACCAGTAAGGCCAGCAGGCTGACCTGATTGCTGACATTGCACAGAAACTCCTGTACGCTGTCCCGCTGATGAAAGACGAAATGAATTGATTTTTTTACCCGTTGAAAGACATGCTTGTTCATCCTGCTCACTTTAATCCAACGTAAATTACGCCGCCCGGATAAATATCCTGTCTATCACGGGCGACTTGCCGAAAGTAACAATTCTGAACAATATTCACAAACGGCAAATGCCGTCCCTACACATTTGTGTAGAAAAAAAAGCAATGCTCTTTTTCTGTATACTTGCGTCAGATCTAGTGTTCATGGCTAAGGCATTTGATTAATAGTGGAGCGGCTCTCATTGGATGGGACCAAAAGGAGCCGCTTCTTTTCTCCGCGCGCCGGCACACGCCGGAACGGTCCGGACCTGTTACGCCGGTTCCCGGCTAATTTTCTGAAAAGACAGCACTGTTCCCCAGATGGAGATCAGCAGGAAGACTACGTTGAACACCAGGTGTTGCTTCCAGGTTAGCTGTTCGATGACTCCGCCGCAGCTGCAGGGGACATAGGAAAACCCATTTGACAGAATGAGTGCGGCGTAGACCGTAAAGACCAGCATGAATAAAGCGGACAGGAGAAATCCCCACCGGCGGCAGGCCGAAACAGCGAGCAGGATAACCATTGCCAGTTCGGTGCCGGGTATCGCGTAGGACAACAATGGTGTCCACGAATTGGGAAGCGGCTGATTGTCGAGCTGGCGGATAAATTTTTTAAACTGGAGAATTTTACTCACGCCGGCATACGTGAACAATAGCATCAGCAGGCCGCCGGCGATTTCGAGAACTACTTTTTTTTTCACGACGAAAATGGGTTTTGGGGTGAACTATAAAATGCATTTCCGGATGAAGGCTTTCCTGCGGTTTGGAGGCAGCGTAAGGTACAAAATACCGCGCTTTCTGTGCGTGACTGCCCTGGTGGCGGGAATGCTGCTGCCCGGTGCTTCCGGATATGGTCAAACCCAAAACCGGGTTTCATTAACGGAGCATGGTGTATCGCTGGACAGTGTGCTGCGGGACATTCAGCGGCAGACAGGTTATCTGTATATGGTGGATCAGGCCTGTATCCGGGACGCGGGCCGGGTGAGCTTTTCGGTTCACGATGCCACGGTGAGCGAGACGATGGACAGTTGTCTGGGCAACCGTCCGGTCTACTACCGGCTGATCCGCCGGACGATCAATGTGTATCCGGGCAGTGTGGTGTGGGGGCAGGTGACCGATGAGCAGGGGCAGCCGGTCCCGTCAGTGACGGTAATGGCGGCAGACGGTGACCCCGCATCGGCTACGATGAGTGACGAGGCCGGCCGGTTCCGGCTCCGGCTGCTGGGGATGGACCGGGTGGTGGTGATCAGCTGTATCGGCTACGGGTCGCGGCGGTACCGGGTATCGGGGGTGCAGCAGCTGCAGGTCCGGCTGATGCATGAGGCCGGAGAGCTGAACGGGGTGGTCGTGGCCAACGGGTTTGAGGAGCTGCCGGCCGAACGGTCGGCGGGGGCTTTTACGCGGGTGAACCGGGAGGTGCTCGGCCGGAGGCCGTCGGCCAATATTCTGGACCGGATGGACGGGGTGACCAGCGGGCTGCTGGTCAATACCAACGTACAGCCGGGAACCAACCAGTCCGCGGTTACGATCCGGGGGCAGAGCACGATCTTCAGCGATCCCGATCCCCTGGTTGTGGTCGATAATTTTCCCTACAGCGGCAGCATCAACAACATCAACCCCGGGGATATTGAGTCGGTGACCGTTCTGAAGGACGCCGCGGCGGCCTCGGTATGGGGAACGCGGGCTGCCAACGGGGTACTGGTGCTGAAGACCAGACAGGGCAGTTACCGGCAGGCGCCGCGGCTGAACTTTACCAGCAGCCTGACGGTGGGCGCCCGGCCCGACCTGTATTACTCCCGGCGGCTTTCTTCTGCCGATTATATCGATGTGGAGACCTTCCTGTTCAATCAGGGTTATTATGATAATGCGATCAGCAACCCGGGTCATCCGGCGGTGTCACCGGTCGTGGAGATACTGGAGCGGCAGCGGGAAGGGCAGCTGACCGGCCGCGATACGGCAGCGTTACTGAGTCAGCTGCGGGGGCAGGATGTGCGGCAGGATGTGCGCCGGTACTGGTACCGGCCGAGTGTCAATCAGCAATACTGGCTGGGGCTCAGCGGCGGTACGACCAGCAGCCGGTACACCCTGTCGGCCGGCCTCGATCAGGACCTGGCCAGCCTCACCCGCAACGGCTACCGGCGCGTGACCGTGAACGGCAGCCAGACTTACCTCGTCATCCCGCGCCGGCTGGAGCTGAACACCAGCGTGGCTTTTGCAGCCAGCAGCACGGCACTCAACAACAGCAGCGGCCCCGGTGTGGTCTATCCCTACCTGCGGCTGGCAGACGCGACAGGCCACGCACTCGCGGTTCCCTACCAGCTTCGGTCAGGCTATGCCGATACCGCAGGAGGCGGCCGGATGCTCGACTGGCACTACCGCCCGCTGGATGAGCTGCGCAATGCCAGCAATGTGAGCCGCCTGACGGACTGGCGGCTCAACCTGGGGCTGCATTATACGATCGGCAGGGGATGGGAGGCGCGTGTCCTCTACCAGTACGGGCAGGGATCTGCTGACCAGCAGAACCTGCAGAGTCTGCTGATGTATTACACGCGCTACCTGATCAATGAGTTCACCCAGCCCGGGCCGGGCGGACAGCTGAGCTATCCGGTGCCGGTGGGCGGCATTCTCGATGAGACGGTCTCCGGTTACCAGTCGCATAACGGTCGCGTACAGGTGGAGTATCATCCGGTGCTGGACGGCGACCACGACCTGCATCTGCTGGCCGGCTCCGAGCTGCAGGATGTGGAGGGCCGGACCCGGGCAAGCCGGACGTACGGATACAACAACGCTTCCCAGTCCGGGCTGCCGGTGAGCAGTTATACAACGCTGTATCCCCAGTACTCCAATCCCGGAGCGCTGGCTTCCATCCCCTACCCCGACAACAACATCTCCACCTGGGACCATTACTGGTCCTATTACGGCAACGGCGGCTACCAGTACCGGCAGCGGTACACGCTGACCATGAGTGCACGGATCGATCAGTCGAACCTCTTTGGCGTCGACATTAACCACAAGACGCTGCCGCTGTGGTCGGCTGGCGTGGCCTGGGAGGCGTCGCGGGAGAATTTTTACCGGATCAACTGGCTGCCGCTCCTGCGGCTGCGGTTAACCAATGGGTATAACGGCAATGTATATAAGACAGTGTCAGGATATACGACTGCTAATGTATTCCCCTTGAGTGCTGCGGGGATTGCCAATGGCTTTTTAAATGCCTTCGGTGCTCCTGCCGCTACTATCACTAACCCTCCCAACCCAGGTTTACGCTGGGAACAGGTGCATGTGGTCAATGCGGGCGTGGACTTCGGTAGCCGGGACAGCCTGCTGCAGGGCAGCCTGGATTATTACAGCAAAAGCGGCCAGTACCTGATCGGTCCGGCGAACCTCGACCCGACCAGCGGCAACACGCAATACACCGCCAACGTCGCCAACATGGTCACCCGCGGCATCGATCTCTCGATCCGGTCGCAGGTCCGGATGGGCGCCTGGCAATGGAACAGCGTGCTGCTGTTCAACTATGTCCGCGACCAGGTGACCCGCTACCTCGTGCAGCCACCGACCATCCAGGCCTTTCTGAACCCGCAGTCCATTAACCCCCTGGTGGGTCGCCCGCTGTATTCCCTCTACGCCCTTCAATGGGCCGGGCTGGACGGGAAGACGGGCAACCCGCAGGGCTGGCTGAACGGTCACGTCAGTCAGGACTATCCCTCGCTCATCGGTTCGACCGACTTCCGTACCCTGTTGTATAAAGGTCCTGTCAACCCCCCGGTGTTCGGCAGCTGGCGCAATGGCCTGGTCTGGAAGCAGTGGGGAGTGTCGGTGAACATCGTCTATAAGTTCGGTAATTATTTTCTGCGGCCTTCCATCCAGTATGGCCCGCTCTTCGCGGGCACCGGCATCGGGCACCCCGACTACGAACGGCGCTGGCAGCATCCGGGCGATGAGGCGCATACGAGCGTGCCGTCGATGAGCTACCCGGCCGATTTTGCGCGGGATGGCTTTTATGCCAACTCGACGGCACTGGTGGAGAAAGGCGATCTGATCCGGCTGCAGGACCTGCAGCTGTACTATGATTTTATCCCGAAGCGGCTCTCCGGCCTGCCGGTCCGTGCGCTCCGGTTATATGGCTATGCCAATAACCTCGGTCTGCTCTGGCGGGCCAACCATCACGGGATCGATCCGGACGCGCTGACGGGTATGCCCGCTCTGCGCACCCTGGCGATTGGCATTAAACTCGAACTATAACATGATGCGACTATTACCTATCCGCGCTGTGCTGCTGTATGGGCTACTACTGACCGGTAGCACCCTGGGCGGCTGCAAGAAGGCTTTTCTCAACCAGCTGCCGAGCACCGCGCTGGTCGTGCCTTCCTCGCTCTCCGATTATCAGCAGCTGCTCGACAATACGCTGATCATGGGGCAGACGCCGGTACTGGGCGAGGTATCGGCCGACAACTTTTATCTGCCTTACGCTTCCTGGCAGTCCATCGACAGCCGGGAACGCAACGCCTATACATGGGCAGCTGATATCTACAGCGGGCAGGGCAAAGTGGATGACTGGGACGTCCCCTATCAACAGGTTTTTTACGCCAACCTTGTCCTGGAGGGACTGAACGCTATCCCGGTGACGACGATGAACCGGCAGCAGTGGCAGAATATCCAGGGCAGTGCCCTCTTCCTCAGAGCCTACGCGTTCTGCAATATTGCGCAGCTCTTCGCCCCGGCTTATGACAGCAGTACCGCCGGCAGCGACCCGGGTATCCCGCTGCGCCTGCACTCCGATGTCCGGGCGCCGTCTGTTCGTGCCTCGGTGGCAGCTACCTACGGGCAGATCACCGGCGACCTGCAGCTGGCCCGCTCCCTGCTGCCGCCCGCCCTGCCATCGCAGAACCTCAACCGGCCTTCCCAGCCCGCTGCCCTCGCCCTGCTGGCCCGGATCTTTCTGAGCATGCGCGCCTACGGCCCCGCCGGCCGCTATGCCGACAGCGCCCTTCACCTCTATGACTCCCTCATCGATTACAACACGCTGAACCTGCAAAGCCGCTTCCCCTTCAGCACCCTCAACGCCGAGACGATCTATCAAAGCAACGTACTGGCCTATACGCAGTTCCTGGCAGGCATCGCCTATCCCAATACCATCGTCGACTCGGCGCTGTACGGGTCTTACCAGTCCAATGACCTGCGCCGGTCCGCGTTCTACCAGCTGAGTGCCGCCGGTCATCCGAACATGAAGGCAAGCTATGCAGGCCTGATCTGGCCCTTCACCGGGCTGGCGACAGATGAACTCTATCTCATCCGGGCGGAGTGTGCTGCCCGGGGCGGCCGCACAGCCGACGCCCTCGCTGATCTCAATCAGCTCCTCCGTCACCGCTACCGCACGGGCACGTTTGTCCCGGTCAGCGCCGCCACGCCGGCCGAAGCCCTGGACACCATCCTTGCCGAACGGAGAAAGGAACTGCCCTTCCGCGGCCTCCGATGGACGGACCTGCGGCGCCTTAATAAAGAAGGGCGCAGCATCACCCTGACCCGCGTGCTGAACGGGGTCTCCTACCAGCTGCTGCCCGGCAGCAGCCGGTATACCCTTCCCATACCACCCGACGTGCTGCAGGCCAATCCGGACATGCAGCAGAATCAACGGTGACCAGCGGGAAGCTGATGGGACGGCCTATTTTTTCTTTTGGGGAGCGGTCACATTTAACGGCGTGTAGACACCCATTTGACAGGGCTGATAAGTATTGCCTGCTGTAAAATAGGTGCAGGTGCCGGTGCCATTGGCACAAAAATAATCCCGGCCCAGTACGCCGGCAGGCACGTACCCTACTCCGTTGTAATAGTATTGGGGAACAAGAGTGCAAGCCTGGTGCGGTCGGGAAGCGAAGGCAACCAATGAACCGGTGAGGATCGCGATGGAAGGAATGATCACTTTGATTTTTTTCATGAGAATGCAGTTTAATGGTAGGTGAATGATGGAACTAAAATACGATCTTTTTACGCGGAATTTCAACAAGATAATCAGTATTTTACTGATCGAAAGAGGCGCTTTTGACCGGAAGAATAAAGGCTTTGTCCTTATGCAGCATTGGTTAATCCAGTTTTGCGGTTTTTTCTGCCGATAGCGGTACCTTTCTTTGTCAACAATTTTATCCTGTTAGCCCCCTGACTATGAAAAGATTTTTTGTGTGGTTTCTTATTGGCAGCCTGGTGGTGGTCACGGCGAGCGATGTCCACTATTATGCCGGACTGCAGCATAACTACCAGGTGAAGGAGGCCAGTTCTCCCACGATGGTATTCCTCTCGGCCCTGCGCGGAACACAAAAAAAGGCTACTCTTCCCGATGGCACCACGGTATGGCTGAATGCGGCCTCTTCGCTGGCTTATCCCGCTGATATTTCCGAAGGCAACCGAACGGTCGAACTCTTCGGTGAGGCGTTCTTCGACGTCCCTCACCAGGCTTCCCATCCCTTTAAAGTCCGGGCACGGGATATGCTTATCGAAGTGCTTGGTACCCGGTTCGACGTCCGGAATTATCCGGATGAAATTCAGTCCCGCGTATCGGTATCGGCCGGCGCCATCCGGGTCTGTTACCATGACCAACTGGCCACGCTGCATCCGGGCGACGCCGTAGCTGTGGAGCCGGCAGCGCTGACCGGCAAGGTCTTTACATTCCGTAGTGATGAAGACACTACCGCCGTCACCGGCTGGACAAAGGGTCTACTATCTTATAAAGACCGGGACCTGCCCAGCCTGGTGCGCGAACTCTCCCGCGTCTATAATGTCGATATTCAACTGAACGGTCCTGTCTCAGACCACCGGTTCGACGGAACCCTGTCGGTACAGGAACCTTTGGAGGAAGTCATCGAGCGATTGATCGTGCCCTATTCGCATGCCCGTATTACCCGACCTGCTTCGAACCGGATAGTCATTACCGTGGCACACTAATCATTTATTCACGGCCAATACCTGTCTCATGCATTATTGCCGATCCTTCTTAATGGTACTCTTTTGCCTTTCTTTTATTGCCGGCTTTGCTCAGCGTATAACGCTAACGGAGCATGGTGTATCGCTGGACAGTGTGCTGCGGGACATTCAGCGGCAGACAGGTTATCTGTATATGGTGGATCAGGCCTGTATCCGGGACGCGG
>Ga0207695_10001657_pt1 | contig 35883 bp, 37 predicted proteins | sample KBSC54metaG_FD_184354 | JGI IMG/M metagenome (GOLD analysis project Ga0207695, IMG submission 184354) | Corn rhizosphere microbial communities from Kellogg Biological Station, Michigan, USA - KBS C5-4 metaG (SPAdes) (version 2) | ecosystem: Host-associated > Plants > Roots > Rhizosphere > Soil... | reverse complement strand
GCGCCCAGGCATCCAGATCCGGCCGCGCGCCGTGATCCTCTTCATCCTGATCGGCGCGACCGTCGCCGCGATCCTGATCACGATCCTGCGACCGGCGTCCTTCGCGGTCGGCAGCGTCCACGTCGGCGACTTCGTGAAGGTCGACGGCTCCGGGCACATCAGAGAGACGCTGCGCGGACCGCAGACGCAGGCTTCGCTCGCCCAGGCGCTGGCGCTGGCCGGCGCCAGCGCGCGGCTCGTCCACGGCGGTTAGTCGGCGCCGTCGTCGACCTCAGGTGTTGGCGTCGAGCTCACTGCTGTGCTCCTGATCGCCTTCGCCGTACTTGCGCTCGGGGTCGCTCTCCTCTGTGCGACTCGCGTCGTGCAGGATCGCGTGCGCCGACTGCTGGTCGCCGTGCGAAGCGTGCTCGATCAGCGCCGCCTCGGCTTCCTCGAAGCCCTCGGCCTCGCCACCACCGCCCTCGCGCACCGCGCGCTCGGCGGGAGCGAGCGTTTCGTCGCCGGCGACACCGCCGATCGACCCGGCTTCCTGGGCGGCCAGGTCGGTCTCCTCTTGCTCGTATGGGGGGTCTGGGGTCATGGGGGCTCCCGGGGTCTGAAGTCTCGTTTGCGTTGGGCGCGGGGCGCCACTTGCCGGAGTACCCGCTGGCATGAGCATGCAAGCCTCGGCTGCGGTCCAGTCTCAGCGCTCGGGCCGATCGCGTTTGTCGACTGCTGCGCTGAGGCAGGGGGGTGTGGCACAGGAGGTCATTTCCTATGCAGGGTTAGAGGAACGAGACGGTGGCTGAGTGCGAGCGCCGCAGATCGTCGCGATAAGCTTCGAGCATGGTCGAGGCGCGCAGCAAACGTCGGCTGGCAAGTCCTCTGCAGGCAGGGCGGTTTCAGGTGGGAGCGCGCAGGCTGGACGCTTGCGACCCCCGACACGATCCTTGCGGGACGTCCTTGCCGAACGAGGTCCGCTGCCCGGACCAGTCACCGACGCCGGCTCGAAGACTCTGCTGGCCATGCGGGGCGATGAGTCCGACGGCGGGCATGGCGGGCGCTGAGCGCCAACGGCAAAGCCAAAGTTTCCTCTACCTCGATACCTCGGCTTTGGTGATGTTGCTCGTCCGCGAGGCCGAGTCCAAGGTCTGCGGGGCATTCTTGTCTCGGCCACGACTATCCCCCTGGACGAGAGCATCGTTGGCGAGGCGCGCGACGTGAGACCGTCCAGCGTGGCAGCGCTCGATGCCATCCGTATGCAAGAGGCGCTTGCTCGCCACAGAGCAAGCGTGACGCCGGAGACGAGAAGATGCAACGCTCTCTACGAACGATTTGACGGCCATCTGGTTTCCCCAGGAGGCGCCGCGTGGCTGCTTGGTGTCTCTCGGAAGCGTTCGGGGTGGCGGACACCCCCCCAGATCGGGCTAGAGGCGACGACCGGAATCGAACCGGTGTAGACGGCTTTGCAGTGCGTCCGAGAGAATGGACTTTGTCTTAGATAAGCCATTTGATGGCGTTTGGGATGTCCTCAGATTGCCTCAAAAGTCGTCTGTTTGGGGAGCCTTTGGGGAGCCTTGCGTCCGGTGGCTGGCGTAGAATATGTCGTGTAAGTGAGGTGAACGGCAAGGGAACGGAGGCCCGCGATGCACTCAGAAAAGCAAGCCTATGTAAGTGTCACGCTGTCGAAGACTTACAAGGGCCGTCCGCGCCCCGAGCCGGTGTGGATGATGCGCTACCGGCTGCCGTCGGGGAAGGACAGTCGCGGGGTGCTCGGACGCGCCTGGCTGAAGAAGGGCCGTCCGGCGGTCGGCTACATGAGCGAGGCGGAAGCGCTCGTCAAGGCCGAGGGCTTCGCCGCTGAGCATTCCCAGGACAGGCTCGACGGGCGGCGACCGTTCCGCGCCGCTCTGGCGGGTTTCCTGCGCCACTGCGAAGAGGAGAAGGGACTGCGCGGATCGACGCTGCATGAGTACCGGCGTATCGGCAAGCGACTACAGGAAAGGCCATGGCGCGGCAGCATGACGTGGGCCGATCGCCCTCTGGATACCTTCAGCGCCACGGATGTGCTCGGCATTCGCCAGGAGCTGCTGGCCGACAAACGCCAGCCCGACACGCTCAACCATCACCGCCGGGTGTTGCGCGGGGTGTTCGGCACTCACGCGAGCAGCCCCGCGATCGAGTGGCCGTGGAGCGCGTCAAAGCCCGAGAGCGAGGGCAAGCTGCGCTTTTACACGCCTGAGCAGGTGCGCCGTCTGCTCGCCGCGACCAGCTCGCCTGAAGACAGGGCGATCTACACGTTGGCCACCGAGGCGGGTCCGCGACTGAGTGAAATCCGCGCGCTGAAGGTCGGCAACGTTGACTTCAAGGTCGGCGTCGTGCGGATCGAGGACGGCTACACTACGCGGGGCGGACACGCCGGTAATAAGGGCAGGCGCGTGCGCTCCGTGCCGATGAGCGAGAACGTCCGTTGCTCGCTTCACCCGTTCTGTGAGGGCAAGGCCGAAGGGCAACTCGTCTTCGAGCACCCCTCAAAGCCGGGCGAGCCGATCTGCGGCAGCGGCCTGTATCGTCGCTATGTCAAAGCCACCAAGCGAGCTGGCCTGCCGCACATTGCCTTTCACGACCTGCGCCATACCTTCGGCACGCAGGCGATTCGCGCCTTCAACATTTACGAGGTACAGCGAATGATGGGCCACCGCCACATCACAACGACCGAGCGCTACCTGCACTACGCCCCCGACCCGGACGCCGCGGCGAAGCTCTCGCGGCTGTGGCAGGAGGCCGCGTAGGCGGTGCCTGTCACCGGCGCCGGGCGGCGATCGGCTCGATCCGGTTCTCACGCAGCCATCGCTGAAGTTCCTCGGGGTCAAAGCGCACGTAGTGCCCGAGGCGGTGGTGGGGGATCTTGCGTTCGCGGGCTTGGGCGAGCAGCCAGGTGTAGGGGACGCCGAGGAGGTTGCTTGCGGCCTTGGCGTCGATCAGCTCGGAGAAGGCTCGGCGGGGTTTGCCCACGCCCTTGCCTCCGTATGTTCCTCCGGGCTTGCGCTGCCGAGGCGTCTGGGGGATCGTCGTCCGTGTTTGCATTGCCATCCCATCCTTTCGTTTGGTCGAATCTCATTCGACAAGGTCGGCTCTTGCCGACCTGGTCGCGGATAAAGCGGGCCGATCATGGTTCTGTCAAGGGAAGTCCGTCAGGACCCGCCCCGCAGGGGCGGCCCGTAGGGTTTCCTTGACAGGTTCTGAGCGGTCCGCTAGCTGGCGGTGTGTCTGGATGTGGTGTCGGGTGCTCATGCGCTGTGGTGGGCGAGCCGCGCGAGGCGGTCGAGGCGGTGCTCGGTTGGGGGGTGGTCGTGTTCTGTGAGCCACACCCAGGGCACGGGATAGTCCTGGTGTACGTGCTCGTCGAGGAAGGCTGAGAGCGCCTCGCTTTGGCCGAGGTTGGCGGCGTAGCGGTCGGCGTGGTGCTCGCGCCCGCGCCAGTAGGTGGCCCAGGTGCCGCGCAGCGGCCACATGCCGAGGTTGCCGCTCCAGAGGTAGAGGATCTTGTTCAGCAGGCGGTTGTTGTGCTCGCGGGGTGGGACGTTCAGACGGCAGAGCGCGGCGGTCAGGCGTGCGTCGCTTGAGTTCAGGTGTCCGAGCTCGTGGCCGAGCAGGGCTTCGAGGTAGCCGCTGTCGAGCAGTCCCCGGGTGAGCATCAGCGTGTCGGCGTAGGCGGCGGCGTTCTCGGTTTCGCTGTCGAGCACGAACCAGGCGCGAGGCTCGCGTAGGCGGGGATGGTGGGAGCGCAGGCGGGCGAGCGCGTCGTCGTAGATCAGTTGCTCGCGCTCCGAGGGAGCGCGTCCGCCTTCGCGCTGCTGCCACCACCAGCCGCCGAAGGGAGCGATCAGGGTGAGCAGAGAGATTGCGAGCGGCCCGTAGCCCATGGCCAGGGAGAGCGGGCGTGCGGGCGTGGTGGTCAGGTGGGTCAGTTTCAGCACCACCCAGATCGGTGGGTAGGAGAGAAAGGCGCGGGCGGCGGCGCAGGGGATTTGCAGGGCAAGCGTTGCGAGGTAGAGCCCGATCCAGCCGAGTCGCAGTTCGCGCGGGGAGATGAAGTATTTGCCGCTCCGTGGCATTTGGTGTCCTCCGTTCGCAAGGGTGCTTTGGAGTGCGCTCAGGTATGTCGGCGCAGGCTCCAGCCAGACCCCCCCCTGAAAAAGCGGGTGTCCTTGCCGCGATGCAGGTGCGCGGAGACGGTGGTGACGGGCACGCCGAGGGATTTGGCGATCTCAGCGGGCCAGGAGCCAGGGTGGGTGGCGAGGTAGTCGGCGACGTCGTCCTGGGAGATGCGGCGCTTGCGGTTGGTTTCGCCTTCGCCGGTGAGGGCGGCGCGAGCGGAGAGCAGGCGCTGGCGCTCGGCTACGAGCTCCTCGTAGGCGCCAAGTTGCCTGTTGAGACGCTCAAGCTCTTTGTCGATCTCGCTCAATACCCCGCGTACCCCTGGTTTGCCGGCCACGTTCGCTCCTTTGACTTGCAATCGTAGCCTTACTATAGTAAGACATACGTATGTTGTCAACGTCAGAAAAGAGCTGGGGTCCTTCCCACCAGTACCTGCCGTCCCCGCATGAGCAGAAACACCATTGGTTGGCGTGCCTGTTCGCATTTGCGCTGCTCGCGCTGCTCGACCGTCCGCTGGCGCTGTTGGGGCTCGGCGTGCTTGCTGCCGCGGCGATCGGACGTGGGTTTCGGGCGCTTGAACTCCGAAGACGTGGTCGGCCGTCGTGCACGCGGCCACAACCCATCGATCATGCGTCAAGCGTTCGAGAACAATCTGCACGCCGTGGCGGCGGCGCTTATCTAGGCGTGTCAGGTGGAACCTGGGTCACGGCACACCCCGAGCACGCGGTCCTCATCCTCGGTCCTCCGCGCTCGGGCAAGACGAGCGCGATCGTGATCCCATCGGTGCTGGCGGCGCCGGGCGCGGTTGTCTCGACGGCGACCAAGCCGGACGTGTTCGACGCGACGCGCGCCTCGCGCGCGCGGGTCGGCCAGGTGTGGCTGTACGACCCCTCCGGTGAGCGCCAGGACTGGCCGCAGGGCGTGCGGCGTTTGTCGTGGTCGCCGGTACCGGCGGCGTCGACTTGGGATGGAGCGTTGGTGATCGCACGGGCGATGGCGGCGGGCGGATCCTCGGCGAAGGGAACGACCAACGAACATCACTGGCGGGAGCGCTCGACGGCGCTCCTCGCCCCGCTGCTGCACGCCGCATACGTGACCGACAAGCAGATCGCGGATGTCTCGCGCTGGGTGCTCCGGGCTGAGTTCGAGGTTCCGCGCCGCGCCTTGGAGGACTCGGGTGAGCAGGACGCGGCGGATGTGCTTGCGGGCATCGCGAAAACCGACGAGCGTGAGCGCTCCTCGATCCTCTCCGCGACCGCGGGTGTCCTGTCCGCATATAACAGCGATGCGGTGCGGCGCAACGCCGCGCACCCCAATTTCGACGCCGATCGCTTCGTCGGCTCGTGCGACACGGTGTATGTGACGGCTCCCTCGCACAAGCAGTCGCTGTGCGCTCCGCTCGTGGTCGGGTTGTTGGAGCAGATACGTCACGCGACCTACCGGCAGGCGCAGGCGATGATCGAGGGTGGCCGGCCGCCGGTGTTCATGTGTTTGGATGAGGTCGCCAATATCGCGCCGATTCACGATCTGCCGGCGTTGGTCTCAGAAGCGGGTGGGCAGCGTTTGCACGTGATGGCGTGTCTGCAGGATCTCTCGCAAGCGCGCAAACGCTGGGGCGACGCGGCGGCCGAGGGCTTCTTGTCGTTGTTTCAGACGAAGGTGATCCTCAGCGGGATCGCTGATGTAAAGACGCTTGAGGCGGTGTCGCTGTGTTTGGGTGAATACGACCGGCGGGTGGTGACGCACACGGTCGGGCGCTCGCAGGTGGTGCCTGAGATTCACGAGGCGCCCGCGCCGAGTGAGAGCGAGAGCGTCGCTTACAGCACGAGGCGGCAACGGGTGCTGGCACCTGGGGATGTTGCGTGTTTGCCCCCCGGGCGGGCGTTGCATTTGCAGGGCACGCGCTGGGGTCTCATACGGACCACGCCATACCATCGGGTTCTGCCGTGGGTCCGGATTGCTCCGTCTCGCCCTGCTGCGAGCGGTCGGCCGACGCCGGTTCGCGCTCTGGCTGGCTCTCGCGGCTGACTTCGATCGACTGGCGCTCGCCAGACGCGGGCGAAGGGGCCGGGGCCGTTCTGCCGGTCGGCCCCGGCCCCGTGTTGAGCGGGGGGCGTGGTGTCGGGTTGCATTGTGTTGTCGGGTCCGAGGGTCTGGGTCTGCTCGATCGTGCGGTCTGTGGCGACATCGCGGGTGATGCTGGCTTGCTGGGCGTTGCTTTGGCTGATTTTCTCGGCGAGGCGCTCGATGGTTTGGGTGTTCAGTCCTTGTTGGCCGAGGCTCTCGCGGCTGGTGTAGATGTTGGTCTGCTCGCGCCCGCGGGTCAGGGCGACGTAGGCGCGCTCGCGGTCTGTTTGCCAGCCGCCGATCAGCGCCAGCGCTTTGTCGGCTGTGAGCCCTTGGGCTGTGTATACGTGTTGGGCGTAGCCGAGGCGGAGGTCTTTGGACTCGCTGGTGTTGACGCTGACCTCGCGCTGGTTGGCGCCGTGCGTTTCGATCGTCACAGTCTCTTTGTCGAGGACGTCTTTGACGGTGCCGAGCGTGCCGTTCTCGACGCGGGGCTCGCCGCCGGGCTGGTAGACGGCTTTGGTGAAGATGACCTGATCGCCGGCGGCGAGCTGGTAGGGGCTGTCGGGGAGATTGGCGCGGTCGTTACCGAGCTCGCCGGCTTTGTCGCGCAGCTCCTGGGCTTTGGCGTTGATCTGCTCGATCTCCGCGTTTGAGGCGTCGGTCAGCATCACGGTGCGCCCCTCGGGTGCTTGCAGGCGCTGCTCGTTCCAGTCTCCGAGCATCTGCTCGACCGCCTGCTCGCGCGTGTCGGTTATGTGCAGGCGGTCGTTGGCGTCGTACTGGGCGAGCGCCATCGTGGCGTTGCCCTCCCTGACCTGCGCCCACGCCTCGCGCTCCCACTGGTGCTCTGCGCGATGGACCTCTTTGAGCTCTGCCGTCGGCGCGTTTTCGGTGACCTGAGCGAACAGTCCGCCCGCGCCGATCGGCGAGAGCTGTGCGGCGTCGCCGGCGAGAACGAGCTTTGAGTCTTTTTCGGCGGTCAGATGCACGAGCGCGGAGAGACGGTCGGTGTCGGCCATGCCGGCCTCGTCCATCACGACGACCGTGTCTTTGTCGAGGTTCAGGCTGCCGTTCTCGGCGCGTCCCAGCAGCGCGTCGGTTGTCAACGACTGGCTGGTGTTCGCGTCGGCGCCCAGACGCTCGGCGGTCGCTCCGGCGATGGCCGTGCCGATCACCGTGTAGCCGTCTTTCTGCCAGGCCTCGGAGGCGCCGTGCAGGACGACGCCCTTGCCGGTGCCGGCCTGGCCGATCAGCGCGGTCACACCGCCAGGGCCGGTGATGCTCTGCAGCGCCTCGCGCTGCTCGGCGCTGAGCGGGCCGCCGATCTCGCGCTCAACCTCGTGCTGGGCTTGGGCGAGGCTGTGCGTGCTCACCGGTGCGGGCTGCTGGCCGGAGCGCTCGTTGACGGTGGCGAGCGTCTGCTGCTCGCGCTCGCGCAGATCCTTGGTCGTCCACATCGCGCCCTGCAGAGCGATCAACTGGCTCGAGCGCTCCATCTGCTGCACGAGCTCGCGGGCCTGGCTTGGGTGACAGACGCCCGCCGAGAGCTCGTAGGCGGTCGCGTAGAGCACGCGCTCGCTGACCATCGAGGATTTCGCGGTCAAACGCTCGTTCAGCTCGCGGGCGAGGCTGGACATTTGACTGCCTGAGGGATTTTGGGAAGGAGCGTTAGACGGGTTGAGCAGGCTCTGCGCCTTATCTCGGGTCAAACCGTGCTCGGCCGCTACCGCCTTCCAGGCGCCATCCACGCTGGTTTTGCCGAGATCGGTCTTGCCGCCACGGGTGGAGAGGGTCAGCGAGCTCAGCTCACCCGCTTTGGGGTCGCGGCCGTACTGCGCTTTGAATTCTCGTGAGGCTTTCTCGATCTGCGCGGTGCGCGCCGACCATTGCTCGCTGAGGCTTGTGGGGACGCCGACGATCCCGAAGTAGCGTGCGTCTTTGCCGGTTCCGCGTTCGATTTTCGCTCCCTGCGCCTGCAGGTTGGAGGCCAGCGCCGAGCGGTACCAGCCGCCGTTTTCGCGAGCGCCCAAGAACAGCTCGCGAGAGTCGACCGCCGCGAAATTGCCGCCCTCGCGCTCTGCCGCCAACACCACGACATGGGTGTGCAGTTGCGGGTCGGGCACGCCGTTGTTAGCGCGATCGGCGGTCAGGCGGCTCGCGGTATGGGTGAACTTGGCCGCGACGATGCTCTGCGGGGTCTGCCATTTCAATTGGCCAGCCTCGCGGGTGCGCAACAGTTGAGAGTCGCGTTCGATGTGCCCGAGCGTGCTTGCGACCGCGTCGCGGTGGGCCTGCTCGATCTGCTCGCGCTGCTCACCCGAGGAGGCGGCCCACAGCGCCGAGACATCCTTTGGAGCGCTGAAGGTGATGTCGATGCCGGCTACCCTGGTGCCGTTACCGCCGGCCGCGCGAATCTCGCGGCCGTCGTTGGGGGCCTGACCGTTCATCAACGAGAGCAACTGCTCGCGCTCGACCGGCGCGCCGGGGGTCAGGCCCAAGGACGCCAGGGCCGTGGGGGAGCCATGCCATTCACCCGTCGCCTTACCACTGCCGGTCTCCTCCTCGTCGGCGCTATCCGGCGCGTCGATGTAATACTCGCCACGGCCTCCCTCGGAGGTCAGATAGTTGGCGTAAGCGCCGCCGTCTTTGCCGCCGATCTTGTGAGTCGTCTGCACACGAACGACGGTACGCGCGGGTGCGGAGACTTTTCAATACGCATCGGTCGCGGCGGTAACTGAGAAAAGCTGACAAAACGTCAGACGATTACTTTTAATACTCGGAAGGGTAACTGCAAGGCGAAGCCGCACCTGGGGTGCGTATAGTCTGCAACACCTCTGCAACACCTCTGCAAGCCACACTTGGGTGACTGCACGGTCCTTGCGGTGAGTGGGTCGCTACCGCGCCGTCTTATCCCTGCGTCTCGTCAGAGAGATGCCTTGACCGCTTGAATAGTGGGAGCTGGCTCTGGGGTGGAAACCTCTGCGGGGAGGTCGGAGCTATTTCCGGCGATCTCTCCGTAGAGCGACTCGAGCTCGTCGAGCATGCGCGAGAGATCGGCCGGGCCGAGGGGTTCTGGGTGAAGGGCGAGAGACTCGTGGTGCGCCTTGGGGGAAGCCTTGCGCATGGCTTTGTCGATCCGCGTTGCGATCTGCGGCGTCCACTTCACCTCATGCAGCCGGCGTACGCGAACGTGTGAGCTGAAACGTCGCACGGTGCCGGCGAGCACGGTGTCCTCGATGATCTGGTCGTAGGCCTTGCGCAAATCGGTCAACCATGCGTCTGCGAGCTGCTCGTACTGGGGGTCTTCGTGCTTGTGCTTGGGCGAGAGCTCGGCGCGGAGCCGGTGTCGCAACGCGCGCAGGCGCTTGGCCGGGCCGAGCAGCTTCGTGGGGAACTCGAACGCGACCGTTCCCGCACGGTGAAACGCGCGTCGAAGAGTCTGACCGTGCAACTGCACGCCGGCCTCGTCGGCGGCCTCCTGCAATAGGTGGATGAAGGCCATGTCGTGGGTGAAGACGATTACCTGCCTGCGCTTTGACTCTTGCGCTAGCCGTGCGGCCAGGTATTCGCGGCGCTGGTGGTCGAGCGAGGAGACGGGGTCGTCTAGGACGATCGTGCTGCGCTCGTCGCTCACGGCCACTTCGGCGAGAAAGAACGCGAGCGAGAGCGCACGCTGCTCTCCGTCGCTGAGGACGTTGCCGACCTTGGCCCGACAGGGCTCCTTGAGCTTGAGCTGAATCACGGTCTCGCCCTTGTTGGCCTTCCCCGCGATTTCGATGCGACTTGCGACCGGGTCGAGTTCGCGGATCTCCTCGCCGATGGCGGTGCGGATGCGCTCGGTGATCGCGGCCTCCTGCAGCTCGCGCAGCTTCAGGGTGATCCTCTGCGTGTTGAGCATGGCCAGGGCCTGCTCGATACGCGCGATCGACTCCAGTCCCCTAACGTGCTCGGCGATCGTCTCCTGCGCCGCTACCAGCGCAGTGCGAGCGCGGAGCTCATCGAGCTCGCGCATTATCTTGCGCTGGGTCTGCTCGTCGCGCATGTGTGCGTGGCGCTCGGCGAGCGTGTCCTGGGCGTCGGCGTGAGCGATCAGGGGATCGACGGTCACGGCGTGCTCGCAGGGCTGCCACGGTTCGCCGGCGGCGGCGTGGCGCGCAGCGGTTGCACGGCCCTGGAGGAGCGCGACGATCCGGTTCGTCGTATCGATCACGGGCTGCGGCGCCCCTCGCAGCTCGGCGTGCACCATGGCTCGCAGGCTGTCGAGATCGGGCAGCGCGTCGATCCGTGCCTTGAGCTGGTCCTGCAGGTCGATCGCCTGCCGGCGCAGGTCGCTGCTCACGAATTCCTGAAATCTCAGCAGACGCTCGCGGGCAGTCGGGTCGAGATCCTGCTGGCAGAGCGGGCAGCCGCCGCTCCCGTCGCTGTCGGGGAAGATGGTGCCGCTGGCTTGGGCGAAGCGCTCGGCGGCGAACCACATCTCCCGCCACGGCCCCTGTCCGGTGGCCTGGAAGCGCTGGTCAGCAAAAGCGCGGTCAGCCAGTGTCCTCTCCGCGGCGTTTGCATCCTCTAGGCGTTTGCGCAGATCGGCCAACTCGGCGGCGGCTCCTGCCCCCAAGCGCTTGTCGGCGTCGATGAGTCTCTGCGCTGCGGAGCGTGCATTTGTCGCCTGTGCCTTGGCGGTGTCCTCAAGTCGCTTGCTCTGATCGGCTCGTATCGCCGCCGCAGCCTGCTCCAGTTCGCCTAGCTTCGCTTGCTCGGCGTCGCCGAGCGTCATCTGGCGGACCAGGTCGGCCGCGTCGGTGCGAGAGTCGATCTCCGCCAGCGCTCTGGCGGCCGGCGTGTCGGGGCTGATCGCCGGCAAGGCGGGCAGCGCGCCGCGACGCTGCTGTGCGCGCTCGCGCAAAATGCCCGAGAGTTGGTCCTGGGCGAGCACGAGCGCTCGCATGAGTCGCAACGGCCGAGGCACGTGTTCGATCACATTGGGTTTTGCCAAGAACAGGCGCGCTCGCGAGGCGTCGAACGCCGAGATCGCGGAGAGGGCTCGATCGGGGTCAACAGACAGGTCGACGGTCAGAGTCCGCTCGTGGTCATCGACGGCGATCTCGAAGTCTGCCGTCTGCGGCCCGGTCGCAGCGCCGGGATCGAAGACGTTACGCAGGATCTCCTCGGGCTCACCCGAGCGGGTAACTCGACGCAGCAGCCGACCGTAGCCGCTCTTGCCCGACCCGTTATTGCCGAAGACGGCGTTCAGCCCGGGCTGGAAGCTCAACGTCTGGCCAGGCGCGAGACAGTTGATGTTGCTCAGATTCCGAATCGCTGTCAATTCGACGCGCCCCTGTTCGCCCTCGTCGGCGGGGAGGTCGTCGAGCGCCAGCGGCAGTGGCGTCGGCGCCGCCGGCGCACCAGCGAGGATTTCGAGCACTTCCCGCTGTTGTGCTTCATCCAGCGGGCCGGCCGTCAGCCGTCGCAGGAGATCCCGCTGCCAGGGCGCCAGGCCCTTGGACCACTCGAATATGCGCTTCTGCAGGAGCATGGCAGTCTTAGTTTAGGTTTGCGGATGAGCGACCGAGGGTACCAGAAGTCTACAAGGAGCACAAATTGGCTATTGTAGATATTGTCCATGTATGCTACAGTGACAACAAGCTGGCTAGCGACAAGGAGGTGACTTAGCCGATGACAAAGACAGAGTTCTTGAACGTGCGCGAGACCGCAGAGCAGTTGGGCGTGCACGAGAACACCGTGCGCAACCTCGAGAAGCGGGGCCAGCTTAAGGCGGTTCGGTTGCCAGGGTCTGGCTTCAGGCGCTTTCGCAAGGAGGACATCGAACGGATGCGCGCCGAGATGTGGAGCCAGTTCGCTCCCGACACGCCGATGCCGGCCGAGCGGCGGACGCCGAGCAAGCGCCGTCCGCTCACCGACGAGGACTACGCGGCCTGATCGGACCGTCTTGACGCCCGGTTAGGTTTCCGGGGTGGCACTCTCAGACTGGGAGCCCCGTCCCGCCGACGGGAACTATTACGCCGAGCGCACCGACTACGTGCGGATGGGCGACCTCTTCCAAGACGTCCCGCTCGGCTACCCGTGGCCAGCAGAGGCGGTAGACCACGCCGAGGGCAAACGCAAGTTCCTTGCCGGACCGTTTCAAGCGGGCTTCGGGATGCTGCTCTCGCCGACGTGCAGCATGATCGCCCAGGGCGCCAGCGGCTACGCGCACCCGGTGCGGATGCTCGCGCCGGTCCTCCCGCTCGCAGAACTCGTCGAGCGAGGCATCGTAAAGGCGGCGTCGCTGGGGGATCTGCGTGTACATGACCATCTGGTCAACTACTTCTACTTGCCCCCCATCGAGGAGCACGGGATGGCCGAGAGCCTTGCCCTGCTCTACGCCGCGATCACGATCCATCACGACTACCTCGCCGAGCGCCGCGTCGCACAGCTCTCACAGGCAGCGGCGATCCACCTCAAGTACAAGCTGACGGCGCTATACGCCGGCGAGCGCTTCTCGCACGCGGACTTCCGCGACGAAGCGGGCTAGGTGGGATCGCCGCTGGGGTCGGCGACATAGGCGCGCCCCTCATCGTCCCAGTAGATGTCGCCATGGACGCAATAGCCCCCCTTGCCGCTGCCGCACACGAGCAGAAAGCGCTTGGGTTCGACCCGCTCGTCGGGGAGGACCGGCAGTCCGAACACCTCGTCCCAGCCGATCAGGTCGTGGTTGCCCGGGTGAAACAGGATCGCCTTGGGCGGCCGGTCGCACTCGGCGGCGTGGCCCTCGTAGGCTGTGCGGATTCTTTCAAGCATTTCGATCTCCAACTCCACAGAGCCGGATTCTGACGGCTTAGCGCTCGATGGTCTCGAAGGTGCGCTCGTCGCCGGGATCGTCGAGTTGGTGGGAGAGGCCGTTGGCGATCGGCTCGGCGACGGCGTCGGTGACTTCGAGGGCGGTTGCGCTCATGTAACGCTGTACTCGTCGCGGGCCCAGGGGCCGGCGTAGGTTGTGCGTACTTTCCGTGTCATAGTCCGGGCGGCAGTTGGCGCCGCGCGGGGAACGCTGTTGAGGACCAGCACACGCGGGCGGAAGTTCTCAGCGCTCGATCAGCTCGACCGCGCGCTCGTCCACGGCGATGGTGGCGGCGAGCCCGAGTTCGTCGAGCAGGTCCTGTAGGCGCTGCAGGTGGTCGTAGAGCAAGCGGCGGCGCAAGTGGGTGAGCGGTAGCGCATCGTGTTCGTGCTCGCCGGCCATGGCCCGGTAGGCGTCGTGGGCGAGCAGCAGATGGGAGGAGAGCGTGCCGGTGGCGGGGTCGCCGGTGTAGGTGGAGTGGAGGCTGATGACGCGGTCGGCGAGAGTCGTCGCAAGCGCCAGCACGTAGGCGCCGGCGCTGTAGAGGACTGTCTCTGCGCGCTCTGACTTGCCGTCGATCGTGACCGGCACGGGGATCTGGCACTCTGAGACCATCGCGATTGACGCTAGCGGCGGGAGCGGTCGGCGCGCAAGCGGGTATTGCGAGCCCGAGGCGCACGGTGGCCTCGGGCTCGTGTGGTTTGCTCTCAGCGGGCTTTGTCTTTGAGCTCTGCGACCTCGGGCGTATGTGCGGCGACGAACTCCCACTCACCGTTGAGCGTGGGGACCTCGTGGGGCGCGTGTCTTGCCCAGTGGTGAAGCTGCCAGAAGGTCAGCCGGCCGCGGCGCATCGCGTCCACGCGCTGCTCGCGGGTCATCGCCCAGAGCCTGCTGGCCTGCTCGCGCTTGCTGGCTTTGTCGGCCAGCAGGTCGCGCATGATCTGATCGGCTGCGTTCTGCATCGTGTGTTCCTTCCTTGTGAAGGGTTGGTGGTGTGCCTGACGCAGCCCCACGCCGCGCGCAGCGCGGCGATAATCGGCAAGGCAGGCACACCACCTCCCGGGCGGGGAAGTGCGGGCGCGGTCCCGCGGCCACCTGTGGCTAGAGCTCAAGGCGGTCGAAGCTGCGCGCGGCCCGGCTGGCGAAGACGAAGCCGCCGAAGCGGTGGGCCAGGCCATCGGCGATCAACTCGCTGATGGCGTCTGTGACCTCCAGCGCGTTGGCGCTGAGGGTGCGCTTCAGCTCCTCGTCGGCCCACAGCCCGCCGTGGGCGTCATCGCCGAGCAGCAGACCGAGGACAGCGGCCTGGGCGCGGACGGATTCCTCGCGGCAGTCGCGCCGGTTGTGGGCGCGAATGGGCTCGTCTGGATCGGGGAAGTCGCTAGGTTGTCTCTGCATGGGAAGGTGTCTCCTTTCCGTGCCACGGCCCCCGGCAGTTGGCGCTGCGCGGGGGTCAACTTTTGGCGTTTGGGTTGGTCTCTGGTTTATCGGGAATCGCGGGTCGGGTCAAGGAAGTTGGCCGGGGAACGCTCTTGGGTGGGAGCGGATCGCGGGTCGTCGGGTCCGCTCAGACGTTGACCTCGATGCTCGGCAGCACGTCGATGATGGGATCGACGCCGTAGCGGTGCAGGTGGGCGTCGCCGCTGAGGACATAGAGGTCTTCGCCGTCCTTGTAGCGCAGCAGGGCGGGCATGCCGCCGAGGATGGCGCTCAGGCGCGAGCGCAGGCGCGCCGCCACGGCTCTGTCGAGGATCTGGTCGGGCTCGATATCGGCTACGGCGATGGTGCCGTTGGGGTGCTCTACGAGGTGGGTTTTCAGGGTCATGTCTGGCCTCCTTCGCTTATTAGGGCTAGGAAATATGAACTGAGGGGCGGACGTCTTGGTGTGAGCGCGTGCCGACCGTGCTGCTCAGGAGGCATCCCACGGCCGCTATTGAGCCCGACTTTTGGGCGGAACTTGTCCACAGGGCGGCGAAAATGCCGCTATTTGGGAGAGGAACCGACGGTTTCCACAGGCGCCTGTGGAAAGGTCGCTATCGGATAGCGCTAGCTGACGGGTGTCGGCAAAGAGGATTCCACAGGGGCGGTGCGCGCGAGCGGCCTTACGCCCGCTCGATCAGCTAGGACTCTCGTATGGCCGCTTCTTATTCGCCCAGCGCCGCGATGGTGCGCACCGCTCGCAACGAGATCGAGCGCGTGACGCGGGCGCTCGAGGTGATCGCCCAGCGGCGAGCGGCGTTGCTCGCCCAGGTCGCGGCGCTCGAGGCAGAGGCCGAGGGGTACGAGCGGCGGCGAGCGCTGCTAGCCGAGCTGGTGGAGGTCGAGGGCGCCACGCCGACGGCGGAGGTCGGCTCCGGTGCGCCCGTGCCGGTCGCGCGGGCGGTGAAGGGGCGCGAGCTGCGGCGCGAGGCAGGCCGGCTGCTGTGGCGCTGGAGGGGCCTTGACGGGGTGCATTACCGCGAGTGGTTTGAGCGGGTGCTGGCCGCGGGCTATGCGGTGGGCGGCAAGGACCCCGCCGCCAGCTTCCTGACCAACGTGCGCGAGTCGCCGGCGGTAGTGCGCGGGGAGGGGCAGGGCTTCTATCGGCTCGATCTGGGCAGCGTGCAGCGAGTCGAGCAGGAGCTCGCCGAGGCTGAGGCCGAGCTTGCCGATATCGAAGGGCAGATCGCGCGGGCCTATGAGCGCAACGGCGAGGCTGGAGGGCTGCGCGGCGAGCGCGAGCGGGTCAAGCAGCGGCTGCGGCGGCTTGTGGGCGATCGCGAGGAGCTGGCTTACGTGTTTGCCAAGGAGGGCGCCGAGGGCGGGGACTTCGTGCTCGGCGTCGCCCGCGCCGCGTAGCTTGCAGGTCTGCTTTGGGGAGCCTTTGGGGAGCCTTTGGTGCCGGTGCCGTTTGAAGCGGGTGGCGGCTGCTTGGATCTGGCTTTGATACTAATGATTCTCGTCAAGGCGACGACCGGAATCGAACCGGTGTAGACGGCTTTGCAGGCCGCTGCGTAGCCACTCCGCCACGTCGCCAAGGGGGCATCTAGCCTAGCGATCTGAGGCTGCCCGACGCGTGTCTGTCGTATCGGCGGATAGTCCGCTGAGACATCTCGCCTGCAGTCAGGGCGCTTAGCGAGTATTTCGCCAGCTCTTAACAGAGACTGGGCAAAGTGTTAGCGCCCACTCAGGGTCGGGATGCACACTGGGTCCGTGCCATCGGATGCGATCGCGAAACGTCTCTTTCTACCCGTGCTGGCCGCCACGGCGGCGGAGCTGTCGACCCCAGCGCGATCGTCCGTACATCAACTGGTCAGAGAGCGCCCGGGGCCGTGAGAGCCACTGGTCGCGCCACCCCCAACAGACGGGTGAGGCGGTCGGTGGCTCCACGGCGCCAACCACCCAAATCTACTAACGCGACTCCTCGGGAGTCGTATCGATCAAGGCGACCAACGAAAGCAGCGGCGACACCGGCACAGGGATGGTGCTCAACGCCGAAGGCCGCGCCGAACCGAGTGCTTCGCCGGGCGAAGTCGGGAAGGTTCCGTTGATAGGCTTGGCCCATCCCAGGGCGATTAGCTCAGCTGGGAGAGCGCCGCCTCGACAAGGCGGAGGTCACTGGTTCGAGCCCAGTATCGCCCATCACGGAAAAGCCGCTAATAACGGGTTTTTGCGTTTCAAGGGTGCGAGCGCAAGGCGATGAAGGGCTTGGACCCCGCCAGGACCCCGTAGCAGGGCCGGGCTGCGCTGCAAGCCCGTAGCCGCCGCGAAAGCCCGAGGCTGTGGTTAGGGTGGGTTGGCCCAAATCGATACGGCAGAGGCCAGCGCTGTGTGTCCTGCGTCGGGAAGCGCTTCGGCTGGCGGCTGGTCCCGCCGGTTGGGCACGTAGCGTTTCCTTGTGACAAATCCTACAAAATGAGCCCCGCGTCGGTCTAGGACGCGGGGCTTTGGACACAAGGAGAGCGATAACTCCGATGCCCGACACCGATGCTGCCCACGAGTACGACGACCGTCAGCAGGAGATCGACGGACTAGCAGGGGTCGTGACGCTCGGCCTGAGCCGCGCATCCAAAGACGATGACCACTGAGGAGATCTGCGTAGACGTCGAACGCGATCACTTGCCCCGGCCGATCTCGAAGAAGTCGAGGCGGCGCTACGGGTGCTGATGGCCTACGACCTGACGACTAACGAGCCGGACGGCCGATGGAAAGCAACGCTCGCGGCCGTAAACGCGGATGAGTTGTCGTTTTGAGGGCGTTGACTAATCTGCTCTCAGTGGCAAATCCGAAGACTAAGGCCGACTCATGGTTTGAGACCTACCTATTTGCCACCACTCCGATCACCGACCGGCTGACGGCAATGGCTAACCCAAATACAGGGGTCTCGGTGATTTCGGTATCTGACAAGGAGATGTTCGGTGCGGTGCGTCGTCAGGTTCAGGAGGCCGCTAAGACTCTCAAGCCCTTTGCTGCCTGCGGCCGGTCCTTTGCAAGCCAGCCCGCGCCGACGCCCATCTTGGCTTTAGCGACGTGATCTCGGCGCTCTTTGGCAATCCAATAGTACGCCTGCCCCTCAGTAGCACAGGTGAAAGGATCGGCCCTGCCATCCGCGAGGCTGGAAAGGATGGTGTGCTCACGAATCACCACCGCTACATCAGCGCCGTAGTCGCTATCCATCGGCGCGAACAGCGCCGGGATTGGATAGATCAGGCGTCAGCCAGAATCAAGGCGGAGCCGGGCGAGCGCTCCGAGAAGGTCAAACGGCTAATCAACGTCGTCAACCAGACCGATGAGCGAGGAGAACTGCCGACCTCATGGCAACAAGTGTTCCACCGGCACGCCATAGTCGGCGGCAAGCCGGTCGGCGATGAGGCCACGGTGACATGCGCGCGGATCACGCTCGACGCACAGCAGGGCAGCAGTAGTAGAGGCGTCGAAGCCTGCCAGCAGCTTGTCCAGGTCGGCGGGTTCGAGAATCTGTTCGACGTAGGCACGCTTGAAGCCCTCGCTGAGTTCCGTTCGCGTGCGCTTCCGCTCCCCGAGAGCTTCATCAGCGGCGTACTGCGCCGCACGAATCTCGGATGTCGGCGCCAGCTCCTTGAGGTGCCGATAGCCGATATCGCAGTCGGCTAGCGCCTGCTGCAGGCGCTGAGAGTTCGCCCAGGCATACTCGGAGCCCCGTACGCCCCGGCGCTGGCGCACATCGAACAGCAGTCCCACGTCGGCGCGTTTGAGCGCCGTCAGGAATCGTTCGGCCGTGAACCCATACACGCCGATGGTCACCAGCCGGCCCACCATGGCTCTCAGGAGGCGGCAGCGATGGCGCGCCGCGAGCGCGTCGCCTGATTCGCTCCGCCAAGTAGGCTCATCTGTGCATCACGCAGGCGCTCCATGACAACACCATGGCTCGTGATGGTTCCGTTCGCGTCGATGTGCTCGACCGGCACGCCCATCTCTGCCATGACCTCGCTGATCAACTTCGTGCGATGGCAATGCTCTGGACGCAACTCGCTACAGAAGATTGCAGCGCCCGCGCCCTGCTCGAATGCGCTTCGCAGCCGCCCAAACCCGTCCTTGAAGTCGAGACTCTCCCGGCAGGCGAGGTAGTCAACGTGCCCCGCCTCGTCGTAGCAGGATCGGTCATTGGGCCTACCTCCCAATGTGTCGCCCATGAAGACATAGCGGATGCCGGCCTTCTCGACTGCGGTCGCCAGGTTGTCCTTGGAGAAGACCGGATTGAAACGCGAGTACGGCACGGAGCGGACATCGATCAGGTATCGCACGTCGTGCGCTCGGAGCAGCGCCAGCACATCGCCCAACTGGCGGTTGCCGTAGCCAAACGTGAGCAGGGGTCGAGACACCGGTCCACGGTACCGAGCTTCCGGACCGACTCCTGGCGAGCAGGCGGCTGCAGCCACTCAGCGGCGCAATCGTGCAAGGGCAACGGCGGGCGCTGCCATAAGCGCCAGGTTTGCGCGCCGACAAGTTTCGCCCATTTCTGAGACACCGAAGTCGCCGGACTCCAACCGCCTTTGCAAGTTGGGCGGCTTTTTTTCGGGCGGGAAGCAGGCGGGATGCAGACCAAGCACCGCCGCCGCGAACGTCAACCCCCAGGACGAGCAGTGACCAGAGTCGCCGATCACCTCCACTGCCGCGTTGATCGGGCAGCCCGTACGAGGTTCGCTGACCGGACGCGTCGCGATGACGCAGATGGTACTTGCGGCTTTGCTACCACATTCCTCGTGCGGTACGGTGCCGACGCTTGCAAATGGCAATCACTTGGAGGACGCCGATGCCGGACACCAGCTGCCACATGTCGATCTCGCTCGACGGCTTCGTCGCCGGGCCGGACCAGAGCCGGGAGAATCCGCTGGGGAAGCGCGGCAGGGAGGTCCACACCTGGCACCTCGGCGACGAGCGCGCGAACGACGCCGACGCAACGGCACAGGGGTGGCTCATGCGACCGCGCGGCGCCTACGTCATGGGCCGGAACATGTTCGGGCCGATCCGCGGCGAGTGGGATGAGGACTGGGATGGATGGTGGGGCCCGGAGCCGCCCTACCACGCGCCGGTCTTCGTGCTCACCCACCACGCCCGCGAGCCGATCGAGATGGAGGGCGGCACGAGCTTTCACTTCGTCACCGAGGGCTTCGAGGCCGCTTACGCGCAGGCGCGTGAGACGGCCGGCGAGGATGGCATCGACATCGCGGGCGGCGCCTCGACGGTCCGTCAGGCGCTCGCCGCCGGAGTGATCGACGAACTCACGCTCGACGTGGTCCCCGTCCTTTTCGGGTCTGGCGAGCGGCTGTTCGACGGAGTCGAGTCCTTCGGGTTCGAGCCGGTCGAAGTGCTCCACTCTCCGCTCGCCACGCACATCCGCTACCAGCGGGTGGGGTGAGGGGAGCTCCCCGCGCTGCTACTCGGTCGGTTTAGGCGAGCGGATCTCGACTGCGATCACGTTCGGCGGAAGGGGCCGGCGGCATTGGGCTTGGGGGAGCCGGTTTTGGGCTGGGTGCCCGCTCGCATCTTAGGTCAAGAGTGTAACGGGGATCGCTGCGGTCAACGCCACGATCTCAATGCCGAGGGCGATGCGAGCGCCCATTGGCAGAAAGCCCATTTCACGGGGCTTTTTCGCGTTTGGGGCCTCAAGGTTCCAATGAGGTTCCGTTTTGTGCAGCTGGACGTGACGCGTGGCTAGGAGGGCTTGGCGAAACCCAGAAGGCCAGTGGTCATGCGGGGATCGTAGCTGCCTGCTCGGAGCCATACCCCAACATCGCCTGCTCCGTACCCCAAGACGACGAATCGGACCCTGAAAATGGCGATGATCCGCTCGGGGAGCCCCGATGACCAGCGGAGGGGCCGACTGGTGGTCAGAGGAACCGCTCGAAACGGCTGACTACGAACTCGACGCGGCTCAGAAGGGCTTCGATATCCGACACAGTGAGGTAGCGCCCTGGGCCGCCGAAAAGTATGTTGAGGGGCGGCTGAGGATTTATCTTGACCTTTGTGTTAGGCGCATGGGGTGTCGTCTTGACGCCGCCGAGCTTCACGGTGGTCGGATCACCCTTGTAAAAGATTTCCTTGTCAGTAGCTCCACGACGGGGACCCATCAAGAAGCTGGACCCGATCACGGCTCCCGATGGGAGGGGTGGATCGAAGGTGTACTCGGGTATAAGCGGTGGCGTGATGTCAGCAAAAAGCGGGACCACGAGTCGGTGCTTATCTCGGTTCGAGACCCATTGGAGTGTGGCGAGACTGTCGTTGCCGGGGTCGCATCCCGGATGTGGCTGGTGCCTCAGCATCTCCCGCCGCACCTTCTTGGATACAAAGGGCCAGACTCGCGCATTGTCGAATCGAGTGACACACGGAGTAATCGGGAACTGAATCAGGTGCGCCTTCTTCTCGGGCGGTTCTCGCCCGAGATGCTTGATCGCAAGTTTCCAAGCGGTAAAGTCGAGCGCTCCCCTCGCACAATGGATGAGGTCGCCGAGTATGAGGCTCAGGCTCGGCAGGGGCTCCGAACTTGTCTTGGCGTAGACGACATAGCGTCCCTCATCCGAGTCGTAATCCACGAGTACGCGGTGTCGGTTGGCGTCTCGACCGAGACGCCTGGCCTGACGCTTGAGATCCGCAAGGTGATTGCGTGCCCGCTGTAGCTTCTCCCGCGCGTCCTCAAGCGGATCGACCATTCGGCAGAGTCTACGCCGCCAGTGCCATGTTGCGGGAACCGTTCAACACAGTCGTCAGTTGGGCGAGGATCGTGAGGTCGACGTGAAGCCGTACACGCTCGATCTTCCGCACTCTGAGCGGCGCGAGAGCCCATTCGTTCTTGAGCCTGCCGAACGCGCGCTCGACGGACGCCCTGCCACGGTAGAGGCCCTTCCAGCGCAATGTCTCACGCGGGATGAGGGGATGGAGACGGTCGGCCTTGATCCATACGGATTTTGTGGCACATTCGCCTGTAGGACAACGCCACTTTGTTGCCTTGCGGTCGTAGTCGGCTCCCGCGAATCTCCACTCGCCATGCTCGCAGGTCGGCGGCTTATCCTCTCCGCGCTTGACGGCAGGCGTCTGTCGCAAGCAGATGATCGGCCGGATATTGTGATCCTCGCAAGCCTCATAAACGGGGCCGTTGTCGTAGCACTTATCGAGCGCGCAAGTCTCGGGATTGAATCCGAGGCCATTGAGCTTGTCGAGCAGGGGAGCGACGGTTGGGGATTCGTTCATGCGGCCTGTCTCTACGTTCCACGCGAGGGGAAGATCGGTCTTGGCGCAGACGGCCATGTGCAAGCGGTAGCCGTAGAAGCCGCCGCCCTTCCGAGTCGAGACGGCCGAGCGGTGCCCCCAGGAGGCGTCCGGGTCGCTGTACTTCTCGCGTTCCGGGCCGTTCTTGTACTTGAAGCGCTGTCCGTTCGCATAAGCAGGCATATCGCTGGCGTCGATAGCCACGTCCCAGCCGAGAAGAGGGTTGTTTTTCTTCAACTCCTTGAGGACGGCAGCGATGCAGCCTTGCAAGAGGTCCGTGTGGTCGCGCAACTTCGCCGTGAAGCGGTAGCACGCCCATTCGGAAGGCACCTGTCCATCTGGCGCGATCACGACCGCAAGCTCACGATGCTCGCGCACGAGCGCGACCGTGCGCGTCCACGTAGGGATCGCGTACATGGACTTCGCCAGCGCCATACCGACCATTGTCCGCACTGGATAGCCCGGACGGCCTGTAGAACGGGTTGCTTGAAGCTCGCTTATGAGGCGCGTGACCTCGGGCGAGTCGAGGACTCCTGCGAGGGTTTCGGCGACGGGTCGCCGTGCTACGTTGGGCGAGGTCATGGAGGCTGCAACTCCTTGATCCAGACCCCCGGCTGCTACCAACAGCGCGGGGGTCGCTTTAGATGTAGAACAGGCGACCTTACATGGCCCATCGGACGGAAAGATCGGGCCGTAGACTTCCGTCTGTGCATTGGCCTCCACGAGCAGAGGACAAAGCGGAGTGGGGCGCGGCGGGTAGCGTCGTGACGGTCGTCATGGCAGGCGCAGCCTATGTATCGCCGCTCTGGCCCCTATTTGGCGTGCTCGCCTTCGCAGGCTTCTGCCTCACATTGTCCGCCCTCCTGCGCTTGGGACCGTGGGGCGCACTCCCAACCCTCGCGCTCGGCAATGCGCTGCTTCCTGAGCACATTGAGAACAGGCTGATTCGTCTTACCGACGACCTACCCACTGGCCTCTCGCCTATGGGGCATACCTTCGAGAACTGCCAGATTGTCGGTCCAGCGCATGTGCTGTTCGGTGAATGCCATATCGAAAACAGCGCGTGGATTCGCCCCCAAATGGCGATCATGCCGAGTGAGAAGGTCCTTCTACCCGGAACTATCGCATTCTACGGATGCCAGTTCCTTAGATGCAAGTTCAGCAACATAACTGCGGTCGGCACCGAGGACGAAATCAATGCTCTACAAGCGATCTTTCCGCCAGGGTCGGCACGATGAGAAGCGCCACGCCCAATACAGCGACGTGGCGCTCCGATGCGCTTTCCTACGAGTGCAGCGCTTCGACGGCGAGGCCGACCGCGATGAGCGCGAAGCACAGCCCGACGATCAGCACGGTAGGCCGTTTCAGGACGCGCAGTATGGCGAACGCGAGCCAGATTGCGAGCGCGATGCGCAGGAACCGCCAGGCATTGAGTCGCATAGCGCGCTCACCCGACGATCTTGTCGAGATACAGCGCAGCGCGGGTCGGAAAGATCAACCCGTCGCTGGTGCGGTGGATCAAGCCTTCGGCCTCCAGGTGCTTAATCGCGTCGATGGTGTCCAGGCGGGTCGTCTGCGCGTCTTCCTGGCTGCGGACCATCTCGTCCACGCTCCAGGGTCCGTCATTGCTGAGAAGCCGCGAGAGGACGCCCCACTCGTTCTTGGCGTCTTCGGCCGCTGGGTTAGGCTGTTGCTGCATCGGAAGGTCCTGCCTTTCGGTGCCACGGCCCTGGGGCAGTTCGCGCTGTCGCCAGGGCCAATTTCTAGGATGCAGCCGACGCTAGACTTCCGTGGCGATGGGCGCAAGCCGTTTCGTCAAGGGTTTCGCCAAAGGCTCCTAGTAGTACCCACTCGGCCGGCGGTGCCCGGCTGCCGTGCGCGTCCGTGCAAGGTGCGAGTGGGTACGGTGGCGGGCGTTTCGTGCCAGGACCGACGACATCGCCAATAGACCACCAATTGCCGTTGACAGGTGCTTAGAGGACCATGTACCGTCCGGCTCCAATCGAAACGACGGGAGGCTCGCCTTGTACGTACGTGTCGTGAGATTCACGGGAGTGAGCGCAGAGCGGATGGAAGGACTCCTTGCGCGCATAAACGAGGCGGACGGTCCACCGCCCGGCGTGCCGTCCACGGGCTTGGAGGTGTTGTTCGATGAGGCTGCGGGTACGGCGGTGGTTCTCCAGCACTTCGCGACGGCGGAGGACATGGCCGCGGGCGCGAAGGTGATGTCCGCGATGGACCCATCCGAAACGCCCGGCACACGCGTCTCAGTTGACGCGTGCGAGCTGAAGCTCAAAGTTGCGGCCTAGACAGTAGATCAACACAAGCTGTCAGCGTGCCAGACGTGTGAGCTGGCACGCTCCTAGTAGCGCTTTCGGTCCCGTGAAAACGACAAGCGAGCATAGGCAGTTGGATCCAGAAGAGTTCTCAGCGGTGCCGCGCGAGCTGGGCGCCAGCCTATGACCTTGCTGCGCGTTGCGCTTGTCGGCGCGGTCCTCGCCCTGAGCGGCTGTGCCCAGACATCGGAAACCGGCTCGACAGCCGCGTCGACCGCGACCGCGGCTACGGCATCGACCGCGGCCACGGCATCGACCGCGGCTGCGTCGGTCGCGCTTCGCCTCGATGTGGGTAGCTACTCGCTGGAGAGCCCCAGCGCGACGATCGCAGGAACGGTAACTCCAGGTTCGAAGGTCACGCTCAATCGTCATCGCGCTTTGGTTCACGGACGCCATTGGAGCAAGACGCTTCAGTTGCACCTTGGGGAAAACCGCGTCACTGTCAGGGCAACTCTCAAAGGCCGGCGCGGCGCGAGCAAGACGATCGTTCTCACTCGCGAAAAGAGCTCGTCAGAAATCGAAGCTGAAAATCACGCTCCCGAAGGCGAAGCCGGCGAAGAAACCACATCGCATTCAACGCCTGGCCCCTCCTCGACAAAATGCACGAACGGCACCTATGTCAACTCGGCCGGGAAAACCGTGTGCCGTCCTGAGGAAAGCCCGACGGCGCCGGCCGGCGCTACCGCTGAATGCGCCGACGGCACCTACAGCTTCAGTGAATCCCGAAGCGGGACCTGCTCGCACCACGGTGGGGTCGCGCGCTGGCTCCAGTAGAAACAGCGCGCCTCAGTCGATCAACCGCATCCCGAGCCGCCAGATCGCCACGCGCCACATCAGCAGCGCGAAGACGATCAGCACCGCCGCGTGGCCTAGGTCTGCCACCTGCAGCATCCCCAGCGAGGCGTCGCGCACGAGCTGGACGCAGTGATACAGCGGGTTGATCTTGGCGATCGCACGCAGCACGGTTGGAAGCTGGCCGATCGGGAAGAACGTGCCGGCGACGAGGAACATCGGCGTCAGCACCGCGCTCGTTATGTAGTTGAAGTTGTCGATCGTCTTGGCGACGGCAGCGACGGTCACGCCGAAACCGGCGAAGCCGAATCCGGTGACGAAACCGATCAGGGGCACAAGCAGCATCCCCGCGTTTGGTTCCAGCCCGAAGGCGAATCCCACCAGTAGCGGCGCCATCCCGTACACCCCGGCTCTGATCGCGATCCACAGCGTCTCGGCGGTGATCAGCTCTTCGACGTCGACGGGCGCCGCCAGCACGGCGTCGTAAGTGCGCTGGAACTGCCAGCGCACGAACGTGTTGAACATCCCCGGAAAGGCGGACGAGAACAGCACGGCTGTAGCGACGACGCCCGTGGCGACGTACTGCTCGTACTTCAGGCCGGCGATATGTGGCAGCAGCGAGCCGAGCCCGAGCCCGAAGGCGAGCAGGTAGATCGTCGGCTGCATGATCGAGGAGAAGGTGGTGGCCTTCCAGTAGCGTCCGAAGATCGCGACGTCGCGGCTCATCACGCCGGCCAGCGCGGCCGGTTCGAGTCGGTGGATGCGGCGTTGTGCCGTGTTCTCCGCTTGCGAGTAGGCGCCGGCCTGAGCGCTCATTTGCCGGTCCCTTTGGCGTCGGCGCCGCGCCGAGCGAGAATCGCCGCTGGTCTCATTCGATTTCCTGCCCGGTCAGCGCCACGAATGCGTCCTCTAGATTCGCGGGGCGGCGCACGCCCTCGGGCGCGTCGCCGTTGAGCTCCTCGGCGCGCATGATCGCCACGGCAGGACCGCTGCGACGGCTCGGCCAGCCGTTGCTTGCGGCCAGCTCGCTCACCTCCGCCAGCCGGCCGGGCGGCCCGTACACCTCGACCACCAGCTCGCCCGCGTGCGCGCGCACCAGCTCGGCTGGCGTCCCCTGGGCGATGATCTTCCCGTGGTTCATCACCGCGACGGTGTCGGCCAATCGCTCGGCCTCCTCGATGTAGTGGGTGCTCATCAGCGCTGTGACGCCTTCTTCGCGCAACCCGTCGATCAGCGACCACAGCTCTTGGCGCACCTGCGGGTCAAGGCCGACGGTCGGCTCGTCGAGCAGCACAAGTCGCGGCCGGTGGATCAACCCGCGTGCGACCAGTAGCCGGCGGCGCATACCGCCCGAGAGCTCGCGCACGATCGTGTCGGCGCGCGGGGCCAGGTTGGCGATCTGCAGCGCCTGCTCCACGGCGGCGGCGCGCTCGCCGCGCGGGACGCGATAGAGCCGCGCGAACACGGTCAGGATCTGGCGGCAGGTGAGCTCGACGTCGAGGTTGTCGAGTTGGGGAACGACCCCCATCTGGAGCCGCGACTGCTTGGATTCGCGTGGCAGCTCATAGCCGAGCACGGACAGCTCGCCGTCGTCGGCGAGCGTCTGCGCGGTCAGCATTCGCATCGTCGTCGACTTCCCCGCGCCGTTGGGCCCGAGCAGCCCGAAGCAGATGCCGGGCGTCACTTCCAGGTCCAGCCCGTCGACGGCCGTGATCGCTCCGAAGCGCTTGACGACCCCGCGAAGCGAGATGGCGGCCTGCGGTTCGGTTTGCGCGCTGGTCATGTCGGACACTCTATGGGGATGATCGATCTGCACTGTCACATCCTCCCTGAGCTTGACGACGGCGCTCGCAGCATCGGCGACAGCGTCGCGATGGCGCGCCAGGCGCACGAGGACGGGATCGAGGCGATATGCGCGACCCCGCACATACGCCACGACCACGATGTCCACATCCCAGAGATCGCGACGCGCGTGGCGAGGTTGCAGTCCACGCTCGACGCCGAGGGAATCCCGGTCCGCATCCTGCCCGGCGGAGAGCTGGCCGAGACGGCGGCGCGTGCGCTCACGCCCGAGGAGCTTTGCTGCGTGTCGCTGGGTCGCGCCGGCGCCGGAAGCGAGACGGAGCTCGGCGCTGGCGCCGGGAGCCAGACGGAGCTCGGCGGCGGAGCCTGCGGTTGGGTGTTGCTCGAGCCGGCGCCCGGACCGCTCAGCGACGGCCTGACGGAGGTGGTGGAGCACCTCGGCGCGCTTGGCGCGCGCGTGATCGTCGCTCATCCCGAACGCCACGCCCCTGTCGATCTGGAGCAGCGCCTACGGTCGTTTGTCGAGCAGGGCTGCCTGATCCAGTGGACGGCGGAGTTCGTCGCGTTGGCGCAGGACGACGACCTGGTGCTGCGCTACGCCGGTGACGGCCTCGTGCACCTGCTGGCGAGCGACGCGCACTCCTCGCTGGCGGGCCGCCCCGTACGGCTCGCGGCAGGGTTCGATCGTCTACGCGAGGCGTGTCCGGAGCCATGGGTGCAATGGATGGCCGAGACGGCTCCGCGGGCGATCGTGGCGGGGGAATCGGTCGAGCCGCCCTGGTAGGAGGACGCGGCTCGCCGTTCGCCACTCACCGGCGGCGCGTGCCTGACTCGCCTACCCGCAGGTAGGCGCCGGCTCTCAACTCACCGCGCGCACGCGGGCGCTCGCCCCCCACGGCTCGATTCGCACGCTCCCGAGCAGCCGCTCGACCACCTCGCGCGAGGCGCTGCCAAGCCCGCGGCGCAGGAAGTTCGCGGCGCCGCCGGCCGCGCCGTAGGCCAGCGCGCGGTCAAACGGCTCACCCAGCGCCCAGGCGGCGGCCATCGTGCCCATCATCGCGTCGCCGCAGCCCTCGCGAAAGCCGCGCTCCAGTCGTGGCCCGACCAGCCATCGCGGCCCCTCGGGCCCAAGGACGAGCGCCGGCTGCTCGCCGCGAGTGACGATCACGTTCGCGGCTCCCAGGTCGCGCAGGTGTCCCGCGGCGCCCAGCAGCTCGGCGTACTCGGATACGGGTTCGCGCACCAGCTCAGCCAGCTCCCACTCGTTGAGCTTGGCCACGTCGGGCTTTCCGCGCAGGGCGGAATCCATCCGGGGTGAGGACAGGTCGACAAGCGTGCGGCAGCCGTTGGCTTTGGCGTCGGCGACGAGGTCGCCGTAGGTCTCGAGCGGGAGCGAGCCGCCCGGGATCGGGTTCGTGACGAGCAGGTGCCCGCAGGCGATCGCTTCCGCGCAGGTCAACGAGAACAGCTCGTCGAGCTCGTGGCGCGTGGGCGGATCGCTGACTGCCATCGCCACCAGCTTGCGCTCGCCTTCGCGACGGTCGGTCACGTAACAGCCGCTCTGCGTGGCGGTCGGCACGAGGCGCAGCTCGCCGGTCGCGATCGCCTCGCGCAACAGCCCCTCCAGCAGCGCGCCGCTCTCGCCGCCGATGAAGCCGCACAGGACGGCTGTGGCCCCCATGTGCGAGACCATGCGCGCCGACCAGGTCCCTTGCCCGCCGGCATGAAAGTGGATGTTCTGACGCTCGCCGCCCTCCGGCTCGATCGTCACCGTCAACAGCGGGTGCGGCGCGAACACTGCGACCCGCGGGGCTCGACCGTTGGTCTCCACGCCTGTCCCCTTACCCGAGAACATGTCCACAACACGTTTCTCGACCCCGACCGGCGTCATCCCGATCGCGCCCAGCAGCGCTGCGGCGGCTGGCCCGGCTCATGGCGGGGTCTCCGTCCGGTACAGCCTGTCGAAGACATCGGCGTAGCGGTCATAGACAACCGCTCGCTTGACCTTCAGCGTCGGTGTCAGCTCGCCTTCGTCCTGGCTGAGGTCGTGGTCGAGGATCGCGAAGCGCTTGACCTGCTCGATCCGCGCCAGGTTCGCGTTGACCTCCTCGACGACCTGCCGCACGGCGCGGTAAACCTCACCGTCATGGGCCATCGTCGCGGTGTCGGCGTTGACGTGCAGCCGCTCGGCCAGCTTGACCTGCTCGTCGCGGTCGAGCGTCAGGAGCGCCACCAGGTAGGGCCGCCGGTCGCCGTAGATGACGGCCTCGGAGATCCAGCGCGTGTCGCGCAACGCGTTCTCGATGTTCACGGGCGCGATGTTCTTGCCACTGGAGGTGATGATCAGGTCCTTCTTGCGCCCGGTCACGACCACGTAGCCGTCCTCTGTCACCTCGCCGAGGTCGCCGGTGGCCAGCCAGCCGTCGTGCAGCGCCTCCTCGTTTGCCTTGGCGTCTTTGTAATACCCCGCGAACACGTTCGGTCCGCGCAGCAGGATCTCGCCGTCGACGGCGATCCGCACGTCGGTCCCCGGCAGCGGCCGCCCGACCGTTCCCAAGCGGAGCTCCTGGGGCGTGTTGAGCGTTGCCGCGGCGGTCGACTCGGTCAGCCCGTAGCCCTCGAGCACTGTGACGCCGCAGGCTGCGAAGAACTCCAGCAGCTCGCGCGCCACCGGCGCCGCCCCGACCAGCGCCACCTGCAGCCGCCCGCCGAAGATGCGACGCACCTTGGCGAGCACGAGCGCGTCGGTGAGGCGGTGGCGGATCAGGTGAATCGGACCGGGGGAGAGCCCGTCGGCGCGCATCCGTCGCACCGCCCGCGAGCGCGCCAGCGCGCGGCGAAACAGCGTGCGCTGCAGCGCCGGCCCGTCTTCGATCTGCCCCAGCACGGTGGCGTGGATCTTCTCGAAGATGCGCGGCACGGCCGGGAAGTGCGTCGGCTGCACCTCGGCCAGCTCGTCGACGATCTTGGCTGGGTCGCCACTCCAAAAGCTCATCTGCGCGCCGGTCTGCAGGATCACGTACTGGGCGACGCGCGCCAGCACGTGCGCGAGCGGCAGGAACTGATAGAGGACATGGTGCTCGTCGATCGCCAGCCGCTCGGCGTAGATGCGCGCCGTGCCGAGCAGGTTGGCGTGGCGGAGCATGCACCCCTTCGGCGGCCCGGTCGTCCCCGACGTGTACACGAGGCTGGCGGGGTCGGCGGGCGAGACGGCCCGAACGCGCTCGCGCACGGCGTCCTGCGGCACCTCGGCGCCGCGTGCACGCAGGGCCGCGAGCGTGAGAGCGCCGGCGCCGGAGGCGCGCGGGGCCTCCGTCGCCGCCGTCCCGGCCTCGGGCGCCTCGCCGTCGAGCACGATCACGTCGCGCAGGCGCGGCAGTCGCTCCCGCACCTGCCCGATCTTGGCGACCTGTTCCGCGTCCTCGCAGAAGATCGCGCGCGCCTCGGAGTGGCGCAGCACGTAGGCGCACTCCTCCGGAGAATTGGTGTGGTAGACGGGCACGACGATCGCGCCGGCGCAAAGGATGCCGCAGTCGGCAAGCGTCCACTCCGCGCGCGTGGAGCTGAGGATCGCGACCCGCTCGCCGCTGTCGATTCCCAAAGAGATCAGCCCGCGCGCGATCTCGCGGGCGAGCACGACGACTTCGCCGTAGGAGAGCGACACGCGCTCGCCGTCAACGGGGAAGCTGAGTGCTACGGCGCCGCCGCGGTGGGAGGCCGCAAGCACCATGCCGCCGAGCGTGTGTGGGGAATCACGCTCGGCTGCCGGTGAGGAAGGTCCAGGTAGATCGGGGGTCGTTCGCGTCTCAGGCATTTGTCAGGTTGGCCTTGGCTTCGGTGACAACCGCCGTCATTTCGAGCCTCCATTTGGACTATGAGTGCAGACTCCCACGCGCGGGTCCGCGCGCCATCCGCACTTGCTCCTCCTCGCGCGGTGGAGAACTGCTGATCGTGGCCAGGTGGGTAGCCTCCTACCCCGATGTCGATCACGGTCACGCTCCCCGACGGAAAGCGCCTCGATCTCGCCGACGGCGCCACCGGCGCTGACGCCGCCGCCGCGATCGGCCCCGGTTTGGCTCGCGCTGCGCTCGCGATCGCGCTCACGCCCGCGGGGGACAGCCCCGCACGCACGCCCGAACACCAGGGCGCAGCGGAGATACGCGACCTGTCGCGTCCGCTCCCAGACGGCGCGAACATATCCATCCTCACCGACAAGAGTGGTGACGAAGCTCTCGCTCTGATCCGCCACGACGCCGCGCACGTTTTGGCAAGCGCCGTGATGGAGCTGTGGCCCGGCGTGAAGATATCGATCGGCCCGGCGATCGACGCGGGCTTCTACTACGACTTCGAGTTCCCCGCGGGCGTGTCGATCTCCCAGGACGATTTTCCCGCGATCGAAGTCAAGATGGCCGAGCACGTCAAGGCGGCTGAGCCGTTCGTGCGCGAGGACGTCGACGTGCGTGCCGCGCGCGAGCGTTTCGTCGCTGAGCGCCAGGACTACAAGGTCGAGCTGATCGACGACCTGGTTGCGGCTGCGCCCGCGGGCAGTCCGCTCGAGACGGTGTCGCTGTACACGAACGGCCCCTTCACCGACCTCTGCCGCGGCCCCCACGCCCCGACGACCAAGACGGTCGGCGCTTTCAAGCTGCAGTCGGTCGCGGGGGCCTACTGGCGCGGAGACTCGACGCGGACGATGCTGACCCGCATCTATGGCACGGCGTTCCACAGCCAGGCCCAGTTGGTCGAGCACCTGGAGCGCCTGGAGCAGGCGGCCAAGCGCGACCATCGCAAGCTCGGGCGCGAGCTCGGCCTCTTTCATTTTTCCGACGTGTCGCCGGGCGCGGCCTTTTGGACCGGCGCCGGCACGAGCATCTACAACGCGCTGGTGGCGCTCTCGCGCGAGATGGGCGCCCAGCGCGGCTACACCGAGGTGAAGACGCCACTGATCTACGACTCCGAGCTGTGGAAGACCTCCGGACACTGGGGCAAGTACAGGGAGAACATGTTCACGGTGGGAGTCGAGGAGCGCGAGATGGGCGTCAAGCCGATGAACTGCCCTGGGCACGCGCACCTGTTCGCGAGCGCCCGCCACTCCTACCGCGAGCTGCCGATCCGCTATTCAGAGCCGGGCCTGCTGCACCGCAACGAGGCCTCGGGCGTGCTGCACGGCCTCTTGCGGGTCAGGCATTTCGCGCAGGACGACGCCCATATCTTCTGTAGCGAAGAGCAGGTGCAGCAGGAGGTGGCGGGATGCCTGGAGTTCGCGTTCGCCACCTATGAGCTGTTCGATCTCGACGTGCGCCTGGAGCTCTCCACGCGTCCTGAGCAGCGAGTCGGAGACGATGAGCTGTGGGACCGCGCCGAGCAGGCGCTGACCAGTGCGCTCGATTCACAGGGCCTCGCCTATGAGTTGAATCCGGGTGACGGCGCCTTCTACGGCCCGAAGGTCGACATGCACATGACTGACTCCTTGGGCCGCTCCTGGCAGCTTGGGACGGTGCAGCTCGACTACAACATGCCCGAGCGCTTTGGCCTGGCCTACACGGGCGCCGACAACGCCGAGCACCGCCCGGTGATGATCCATCGCGCCCTGTTCGGTTCTTACGAGCGCTTCATCGGGATCATGCTCGAGCACTACGCGGGCGAGCTGCCGGTGTGGCTGGCGCCGGTGCAGGCGATCGTGTTGCCGATCTCAGATCCTTTCAACGACTACGCGCGCGAGGTGTGCACCCTGCTGCGTGAGGCGGGCGTGCGTGTCGAGGTCGACGAGCGCGGCGAGTCGCTCGGGCGCAAGATCCGCGAGGCCGAACTGCGCAAGCTCCCGTACATGCTGGTCGTCGGAGAGCGCGAGGCACAGGAGCGCAAGGTGTCCGTCCGCGCCCGCAAGGGCACGGACGAGCGAGGCGCCGTGGAGCAGAGCGCCATTTCGCTGGAGGAGGCCGTCCAGCTATACTCGGCCGAATTGAAGCCTCGTATCCACTCACCGCGCGGCGCGTAGAGCGCTCTTGACGCGCACCCCCAATCGATAGTGGCGGTCCCTCGCAGGTTCGATCGCCGCCCGCCAGAGCGCGATCTGACGAGGATCAACGAGCGCATCCGCGTGCCCGAGGTGCGCGTGATCGACGACGAGGGCAACCAGGTCGGGATGATGAAGACCCCCGACGCGGTCAAGTTCGCCCAGGAACGCGACCTCGACCTGGTCGAGGTCGCGCCAGAGGCCAAACCGCCCGTTTGCCGCGTGCTCGACTACTCCAAGTACAAGTACGAGCAGGCCCAGAAGGTCAAGCAGGCGCGCAAGCACCAGCAGCAGATCACGGTGCGCGAGATCAAGTTCCGCCCCAAGATCGCCCAGCACGACTACGACACCAAGAAGCACCACGTCGAACGCTTCCTGCGCCACAAGGACAAGGTCAAGGTGACGATCATGTTCCGCGGACGCGAGGTCACGCACCCCGAGCGGGGCGTGATGATCCTCGATCGCCTGGCCGAGGAGCTGGGCGAGCTGGGCGTCGTGGAGCAGCGCCCCACGCAGGACGGCCGCAACATGACGATGATGCTCGGCCCGTCCAAGGCAGTGCTGGCGGGCAAGACGGAGTCGCCCGACGGCGCTGTTGCCGTCGCCAAGGATGGCGCCGCGCTCGCCGACGGCGCCGCTGATGGCCCTCCTGTCGGCGAGGATCAGAGCGCCGAGGTCAGCGCGGCTGTCAGCGTCGAGCCGGGCGCCGAGTCCCAGAACGGCGCCGGCGACGGCGCCGTGTCATAATCTGCGCGTCGAGGGTGGCGCAGGCGACCGCAAGTCGCCGAACCGGGACCCTCGTCCCTTGATACTCATGCCCAAGATGAAGACGCACTCCGGCGCGAAGAAGCGCTTCAAGCTCACCGGCACCGGCAAGGTGCGGGCCCGCCACTCGTTCTCGAGCCACATCCTCGAGAAGAAGTCGCCCAAGCGCAAGCGCATGTTCGCGCAGCCTGTGATCCTCTCCGACCATGACACCCCGCGCGTCAAGAAGATGCTGGGGTCGGGCAAATGACTCGCGTCAAGCGCTCGGTGCACGCGCGCAAGAAGCGTCGTGCCACGCTCGAGCTGACCAAGGGTTTCCGCGGCGAAGCGAACTCCAACTACAAGCGTGCGAAGGAGGCCTTGATGAAGGCCGACGCGTACGCCTACCGCGACCGGCGCAACCGCAAGCGCGACTTCCGGCGCCTGTGGATCACGCGCATCAATGCGGCCGCGCGCCAAAACGGGATGAGCTACTCGCAGCTGATGCACGGTCTCAGCAAGGCCGGCGTTGAGCTGGACCGCAAGGTGCTCGCGGACATCGCCGTCCGTGACGCAGACACTTTCCGACGTTTTGTGGAGACCGCCCGCGAGGCGTCGGCTGCCTGACGGCAATCGACAGTTGACTCTCTCGGGCGCTGCTCCTTCGGGACCGGCGCCCTTTTTATTGCGATGACACCGATCACTTCCCCCAACAACCCGAAGCTGAAGCAACTGCGCAAGCTGGCGCACTCGCGTGAGCGCGAGCGCACGGGTCTGTTCGTCGCCGAGGGTGAGGACCTGGTGTTGGCGGCGCACGCGGCTGGGCGCGAGCCGGTGTTCGGCTTTCGGGCGCCGGGCGTCGAGCTGGCGGCGCCGAGCGTGACTGCCTGCGTTGGCGCCGGGGCTGGTGGCGCCGCCGCCGGTGCTGGCGCAGCTACGGGCGCCGCCATCCCCGGCTTCGAGGAGCTCGCGCCCGAGCTGTTGGCTGGTGTCTCGACTTTGGGCTCGGGTACACGCGCGATCGGGGTCTATGAGCAAAAGTTCAATGTGTTCAAGGCCCCCCTTTGCGCGTCGAAGGCCCCCCTTTGCATATACCTGCACGGCGTCGGCGACCCCGGCAACGTCGGCACCGTCCTACGCGGCGCGCTGGCGTTCGGCGCCGGCGCGGTCGCGCTCGGGCCCGGTTGTGCCGATCCGCACTCGCCCAAGGCCGTGCGCGCGAGCATGGGGGCGATCTTCGCCGTTCCGATCGGCCGCGTCGAGGCGATCGAGGAGCTGCCGGGCGAGCGTGTGGCGCTGGTCGCCCATGCCGGCAAACCGCTCGCCTCGCTGGCGAGGAAGGAGCCCGTGACACTGCTCATCGGCGCCGAGCGCGAGGGGCTGCCGCAAGAGTTGATCGACGTCTGCGATCACGTCGCGCACATCCCAATCGCCAGCGAGTCTCTGAATGCTGCGATGGCTGTGACCGTGGCTCTCTACGAGATGACGCGCGCGTCATTTAAGGTCTCGAACTCATGATCGAGCGGATCGCACAACTGCAGAGCGAGGCCAGCGCGGAGATCGAAGGCGCCGCCAGCAGCGAGCAGGTGCAGGAGCTGCGTGTGCGCTACCTCGGGCGCAAGGCCGAGCTGCCGCAGATGCTGCGCGGCGTGGCCACGCTCGAGCCTGCGCAGCGCGGGCTCGTCGGCAAGGCCGCCAACGAGGCAAGGCGTGCGCTCGAGCAGCTGATCGAGGCCAAGGCCGCCCAACTCGACGCCGGCGAGCTGCAGACGCGCTTGAGCGAGGACGCGGTCGACGTGACGCTGCCGGGCACCCCGCCGCAGCCAGTAGGTCGGCTGCATGTGCTGACGGCGACGATGCGTGAACTCGAGGACATCTTCCTAGGGCTCGGCTTCACCGTGCTCGAAGGCCAGGAGGTCGAGACCGTCCACTACAACTTCGACGCGCTCAACCACTCGCCAACGCACCCGGCGCGGGCGAAGACAGATACCTTCTACCTCGCCGACGATCTGGTCTTGCGGACGCATACGTCTCCGATGCAGATAAGGGCGATGGAGGCGCATGCGCCGCCGTTGTATGTTGTGATCCCCGGCCGGGTGTATCGGCCTGACAGCGACGCCACGCATACACCCCAGTTCCATCAGGTCGAGGGGCTGGCGGTGGACGAGGACATAACGCTTGCCGACCTGAAGGGGACGCTGCTGGCGTTTGCAAAGAGCGTGTTCGGCGACGAACGGGATGTACGTCTACGCCCGCACTTCTTCCCATTCACCGAGCCAAGCGTCGAGGTCGACGTCTCGTGCTTTCACTGTTCAGGCAAAGGCTTCATGGGGGACGGCTCGCGCTGCCACCTGTGCAAGGGCGAGGGCTGGTTGGAGGTGCTCGGCGCCGGCGAGGTCGATCCCAACGTCTACTCCTAC
>Ga0207695_10001655_pt1 | contig 35911 bp, 38 predicted proteins | sample KBSC54metaG_FD_184354 | JGI IMG/M metagenome (GOLD analysis project Ga0207695, IMG submission 184354) | Corn rhizosphere microbial communities from Kellogg Biological Station, Michigan, USA - KBS C5-4 metaG (SPAdes) (version 2) | ecosystem: Host-associated > Plants > Roots > Rhizosphere > Soil... | reverse complement strand
CGGGCTGGGGGCCGGGATTCGGCTCCCGGAGGCTAGGTCGGCTCGCCGCGAGGTCCAATAGATGTTGGGCCTGTGAGCCAGGCTATCCACAATATCTGCCGCGGCCTGCCGTCGCGGACTTGGCTGTAGCGCCCTGGACGGTGGCCGGCTCGGCGCCTATAAGGTCGCGGGTCCGCAACCCGTCAGGAGCGCTGCGCGCGGTGCTGAAAAAGGTCTTCACCTGGTGGAACTCCGCCACCTACGGGATTCTGTTCACGATCGCCCGTCGCGGCGTGTTCGTGGGGAAGGATGACTTCGGCAATCGCTACTACGAGGCGCGCGACACCCGCGACAGCTACGACGACAACAAGCGCCGCTGGGTGATCTACGACGGCTACGCCGAGGCCTCCAAGGTGCCGGCCGAGTGGCACGGCTGGCTTCACCACACCTTCGAGGAGCCGCCGACCAAGGACCCGCTGCTGCGCCGCGCGTGGGAGAAGGACCACGAGCCGAATCTCTCCGGCACGGTGTGGGCCTGGCGGCCGAAGGGCGCGATCGGGCGCGGCGGCGAGCGGCCCCGCGCCACGGGCGACTACGAGGCCTGGAGGCCAGATTGATGCGTCGCTGGCGGCTGGCGGCGGCGGCGCTGGCAGGCGCGGCGGCCCTGGCTGCGGCCGGGCTGACTCTGCATGCCCAGCCCGCGAGTTCGAACCAGACATCCTCGGATACTCCGGCGACCCCGCCCGACGCGCCGCCGGACGTGCCGGTGATCGAGGTGCCGCCCGAGCCCACGCCGCCGCCGGCCCCGCCCGAACCTACCCGTTCCCGCGCCGCGGCCAGCAACAGCGCCGCGCCGGCCAGCAACGAACTGGCTGGCAAGCCGCCTCCGCCGCCCCCACCGCCGCCGGTGCCGATCCGCAGCGGGGCGGCCATTCTGCAGGTGCTGGACAAGGTCACCGCCGAGACCATGCGGTTCGCCGCGCCGGTGGGCCAGCGGGTGCGTTACAAGAACGTGGTGTTCACGGTGAAGGCCTGCGAGACCACGGGCCTGGGTGAACCGGCCCCCCGCGCCTCGGCCTATCTGGTGGTGGAATCGCAGCCGCTGCCGATCGCCGGCCGGCCGCGCGCGCCGACCAAGCAGATCTTCAAGGGCTGGATGTTCGCCAATTCGCCGGGCCTGCACCCGCTGCAGCACCCGATCTATGACGCCTGGCTGATCGCCTGCATGGCGACCGCGCCGCCGGCGTAGGGGTCTATCCTGCCGAACTCTCCGCGCAGCTTCAGCGCCAGCGCCAGGCGGGCGTGATAATCCGCGCGTGATATCTCCTCGGCCCCGAGGCTGGCCAGGTGGTCGGTCATGAACTGGGTGTCCAGCAGCGCAAATCCCCCGACCAGCAGCCTCGCCACGAGGTGCGTCAGCGCCACCTTGCTCGCGTCACGGACGGTCGAAAACATACTCTCCCCGAAGAAGGCGCCGCCGAGCGCGAGACCGTAGAGACCGCCCACGAGGCGCCCCTCCGACCAGGTCTCGACCGTGTGAACGATCCCGCGCTCGAACAACTCGCCGCACAGCTGCTGGATCGGTCCGTTGATCCAGGTTTCCTCCCGGCCGTCGCCGGGCGCCGCGCAGCCTTCGATCACTCCCTCGAAGGCGGTGTCGACGCGCACCTCGAACCGGTCCGACCGAACGGTCCGCGCCAGCCGCCGCGAGACGTGAAAGCCGTCCAGCGGCAGCACTCCCCGCCGCACCGGATCGACCAGGAACACCCGCGCGTCATGCCGCGCATCGGCCATCGGGAAGATGCCGCGGCGATAGCACTCGATCAGATCGTCGGCGGAGAAGCGGTCCAAGCCGGCAGCATACATTTTCCCTTGCCCCGAAGGGGAGGGAAGGCTCAGGCCGCGCCCTTAAGCCAGTCCTCGAGCCAGTGGATGTGGTAGCGGCCCTCCAGGATGTCGGGCTCGACCAGCAGGTCCTGGAACAGCGGGATCGTGGTCTCGATGCCGCCCACCACCATCTCGGCCAGGCACCGCTTCAGCCGGGCGACGCATTCGGGGCGGTCGCGGCCGTGGACGATCAGCTTGCCGGCCAGGCTGTCGTAGTAGGGCGGGATCGAGTAGCCGGCATAGATCGCCGAATCCAGCCGCACCCCAAGCCCGCCCGGGGCGTGGAAGTCGGTGATCAGGCCCGGCGAGGGGGTGAAGGTGCGCGGGTTCTCGGCGTTGATCCGGCACTCGATCGCATGCCCCTCGAACACCACCTCCTTCTGCGTGAACGACAGCGGCAGGCCGGCGGCGATGCGGATCTGCTCGCGCACGAGGTCGATGCCGGTGATCGCCTCGGTGACCGGATGCTCCACCTGCAGGCGGGTGTTCATCTCGATGAAGAAGAACTCCCCGTCCTCGTACAGGAACTCGATGGTGCCGACCCCGAGATAGCCGAGCTTGGCGACGGCCCTGGTCACCGTCTCGCCGATCGCGGCGCGTGCGGCCGCGTCGATGGCGGGGGAAGGGGCCTCCTCCATCACCTTCTGGTGCCGGCGTTGCAGCGAGCAGTCGCGCTCGCCAAGGTGGCAGACCGCGCCGAAGCTGTCGGCGATCACCTGCACCTCGATGTGGCGCGGGCGGGCCAGGTAGCGCTCCAGGTAGACCGCGTCGTCGCCGAAGGCCGCCTTGGCCTCGGCCTTGGCGGTGGAGAGGGCCTCGAGCAGGTCGTCGGGCGTGCGGGCCACCTTCATGCCGCGCCCGCCGCCGCCCGCCGCCGCCTTGATCAGCACCGGGAAGCCGATCTCGGCCGCCGCGGCGATCGCCTCCTCGTCGGAGGCCAGCGCGCCATCGGAGCCGGGCACCACCGGCACGCCGACGGTCCTCATCGCCACCTTGGCGGCGATCTTGTCGCCCATCATCCGGATGTGGTCCGGCTTGGGACCGATAAAGGTGTAGCCGTGCGCCTCGACGATCTCGGCGAACCGGGCGTTCTCCGACAGGAAGCCGTAGCCCGGGTGGATCGCCTGGGCGCCGGTGATCTCGCAGGCGGCGATGATCGAGGGGATGTTGAGGTAGCTCTTGGCTGCCGGCGCGGGCCCGATGCAGACGCTCTCGTCGGCCAGGCGCACGTGCATCGCCCCGGCGTCCGCCTCCGAATGCACGGCGACGGTGGAGATGCCCATCTCCTTGCAGGCGCGGTGGACTCGGAGGGCAATCTCGCCCCGGTTGGCGATGAGGATCTTGTCGAACACTAGCCGATCACCGCCAGGGGCTCGCCGTACTCGACGGGCTGGCCATCGGCCACCAGCATCTCGATCAGCCGCCCCGCCCGCGGAGCCGGGATCGGGTTCATGGTCTTCATGGCCTCGACGATCAGCAACGTCTGTCCCTCCGCGACGGTGTCGCCGACCTTCACGAACGGCGGCGAGCCGGGCTGCGGCTGCAGATAGACGGTCCCCACCATCGGCGAATTGACGACGTCGCCGTCGTATTCGGGGGCGGCCTTGCCGGCGGCGGGCGCCGCCGCCGCCGAGGCGGTCGGGGCCGGCGTCGCGGCGGCGATCATCGGCGGCGCATAGGACGTGATCTGGGCAGCCTGCCGGGCCACCTTGATCCGCAAATCGCCGCGTTCGACCTCGATCTCGGTCAGCCCCGTATCGTTGAGGATAGCGGCGAGCCGGCGCACCAGGCGTGCGTCGATGGGATCGGCCGGGGCCTTCGGGTCGGGCATGCGGGTCATGACCTCGTTGTTGTCGGGATGGGCGGCAGGGCCGTCGGATCAGTCGCCGGCGAGACCGCAGGCGGCTTCGACGGCCAGTTCATAGCTTGCCGGGCCGAAGCCCGACACCACGCCGGCCGCCGCCAGCGACACATAGGTCTGGCGGCGAAACGACTCCCGCGCGGCGGGGTTGGAGAGATGACACTCCACGATGGGGATCGACAAGGTCTTCAGCGCGTCGAGCAGGGCGATCGAGGTGTGCCCATAGCCGGCCGGGTTGATCACCAGGGCGCAGGCCGCCTGCCGCGCCTCCTGCACCCAGTCGATCAACTCGCCCTCGTGGTTGGACTGGCGGAACACCACCTGCCGGCCGCGCGACGAGGCGCGCGATTCGCACAGCCCCCTGATGTCCTCGAGCGTCGTGGTCCCGTAGATCTCCGGCTCACGCTCGCCGAGGAGATTCAGGTTGGGGCCGCTGAGGACATAGATCGGTTTTGACATCGGTCCCTGCCGCCTGCGCGCCGCGGGCTTCTTAGCCCCCGCCGACCGGGCTCACAAGGCGCGGGGTGGCCCCGCGCCCTGTCGGTCCGGCGTCAGCGCGCCCGGGTCGGGCGGATGCAGCGGAATGAACTGATCTGGTCGTTCCAATGGTCGCCGACATAGCGGTAGCCGCCCGGCCCGGCGACGAAGCGCTCGCCCTCGAAGCGCTGGTCCCAGAAGAAGGACCACACGCCCGCGACGACCCGCACGGACGAGACCTTGTCGTTCCAGTCGTCGCCAATGTAGGGCTCGCCGCTGTAGAAGACCTGCGAGGCGCCGCCGTAGTCACGGTCCCAGTAGACGATCATTTCGCAGCCCCGGCCGCCGCCGCCGAGGCGCTCTGGCGCACCCCAGTCGGGCTGGGCGGAAACGGATGCGGGAAGAGCGGTCAGACAAACCGCCAGAGCCGCGCTTGCGGCCATCGAGCGACGAACCATCGGGTTCCTCCTGTCATGGCGCTCGGCGGTCTTGCCGCCGCACGCTGTCCAACACCACCATGCCCAGAACAGCCAAGGTTCTTGGTCCAAATGCGGCGCCGGTCAATGCCCGCCGCTTGACGCCCCCGGGACCGGGCGTAGGATCGCCGCCACTCCGGGGAGCCCCGCCAAGGGGCTGAGAAACCGCTGGCCTTCGGGGCGCGGTGACCCGCCGAACCTGATCCGGGTCATGCCGGCGCAGGGAGAGAACGGGGCAGGGCCCTCTTTTCATCCGCAGCGCCGCCGCGACCCGTTCGCGTGGGAGGCCCGATGCGGCTGACGGTCAATGGCGAGGCGAGGGATTTCCGGGGCGAGGCGACGCTCGCCGCCCTGGTGACCGAGCTCGGCCTGGACGCCCGCAAGCTGGCGGTGGAGCGCAACCTGGAGATCGTGCCCCGTTCGGCCTACGCCGCCACCCGGCTGGCCGACGGGGATCGGATCGAGATCGTCGCCTTCGTGGGCGGCGGGTGAAGGAGACCAGCGGCATGGACGGCTCGCAGATCACCGACGACGACGCCTGGACGGTCGCCGGGCGCACCTTCCGCTCGCGCCTGATCGTCGGCACCGGCAAGTACAAGGATTACGCGCTCAACGCCGCTGCGGCCGAGGCCGCGGGGGCCGAGATCGTCACCGTCGCCCTGCGCCGGGTGAACCTTTCCGACCCAAGTCAGCCGATGCTGACCGATTTCGTGAAGCCGGACCGCTTCACCTACCTGCCCAACACCGCCGGCTGCTTCACCGGCGAGGAGGCGGTGCGGACCTTGCGCCTGGCGCGCGAGGCGGGCGGCTGGGACCTGGTCAAGCTGGAGGTGCTGAGCCGCACGGCCCACCTCTACCCCGACATGGAAGAGACCCTCCGCGCCCTGAAGCTGCTGATCGCGGACGGCTTTTCGGTGATGGTCTACTGCACCGACGACCCGGTCTATTGCACGAAGCTCGAGGACGCCGGCGCGGCGGCGATCATGCCGGCCGCGGCGCCGATCGGCTCGGGCCTCGGCATCCAGAACCGGCTCAACATCGGCCTGATCGTCGAGCAGTCGAAGGTCCCCGTGCTGGTGGACGCGGGCGTGGGCACCGCGTCGGACGCCTCGGCGGCCATGGAGCTCGGCTGCGACGCCGTGCTGATGAACACCGCCATCGCGGAGGCCAGGGATCCGATCCGGATGGCCCGAGCGATGCGTCATGCGGTGATCGCCGGCCGCGAAGCCTATCTGGCCGGCCGGATGCCGAGGCGGATGTACGCTGAAGCCTCGTCCCCACTGTCGGGGCTGATCTGATCGACTGATCGCGCGTTGGACGTGAACCAAGCCGGCTCCCAGGGGTTACCGCACCTGCGAGAGGAGCCCCTCACATGTTCGCTTTGCCCGACCTTCCCTATAGCTATGACGCGCTGGCCCCGACCATCTCCGGACAGACCCTGCACTTCCACCACGACAAGCACCACGGGACCTACGTCAAGACCCTGAACGAGCTTCTGGAGAAAGCGGGAAAGCCGCTCCAGCCGCTGGAGGACATCGTTCGCGAGGCGTCGAAGGCGGGCGACAGGAAGCTGTTCAACAACGCCGCACAGGCCTGGAACCACACCTTCTTCTGGAACGTGATGTCCCCCAAGCAGGTGGCGCCGTCAGGGGAGTTGGAGGCGGCGATCAGAAACGCTTTCGGCGACCTGGCGCAACTGAAGGCGGCCTTCGTCAAGGAAGGCGCCGAGCATTTCGGATCCGGCTGGGTATGGCTCGCCGCCGACAGCGGCAATGGCCTGACCATCCGCTCGACCCACGACGCGGACGACACCCTGACCAAGGATGGACTGACCCCGCTGATCGTCTGCGACCTCTGGGAGCATGCCTACTATCTGGATCACCAGAACAACCGGAAGGGCTTTCTGGAAGCCTGGTTCGACGCCCTGCCCAACTGGGAGTTCGCCGGCTGGCAGCTGGCGGCCGCGCAGGGGCGCGGCGAGCCCTGGCGCCATCCTGCGCCGCAAGCCGCCGGTCCTGACCTGAAGACAGCTCGCGCGGGCTGAGCCGCGCACCCCCAGTCACGGGAGCAGATGATGATGCAAACCTCCGCGTCCGGTCCGAATGGCGGCCAGCCGTTCATCAGCGACGTGAAGACGCTGCGGGAGCGCGCCCGCAAGAACATCGAGCAGGGCGCGGTCACCGACACCTACGGCGGCGACGTCTCCAAGACCATCGAGATCCTGCAGGCGGTGCTGGCGACCGAGCTGGTCTGCTGGCTGCGCTACAGCCAGAACGCTGTGGTGGCCGCGGGGCTGGCCAGCGAGGGCGTGAAGGCGGAATTCTCCGAGCACGCCAGCGACGAGCAGGGCCATGCCATGCAGGTCGCCGAACGGATCAACCAGCTCGGGGGCTCTCCCGACTTCAACCCGACGGGCCTGATGACCAAGTCGGCGTCGGAGTACAACACCAGCGATGATCTGCTGCAGATGATCCGCGAGAACCTGATCGCCGAACGGATTGCGGTCGATCATTACCGCGAACTGATCCGCTATTTCGGCGAGAACGATCCGACCACACGGGTCATCATCGAGTCGATCCTGGAAAAGGAAGAAGAGCACGCGAGCGACATGCAGGACCTGCTCAACGCGCATGGCGCGAAGCAGGCCGGCCAACTGTCCTAGGCCTGTTCAGGCCTCCTTCACGTTGCGGCTTGTAACGGTCCCAATGGCGCCGGCGTGTATTCTGGCGTTATGGTGACCGGTGATGTGACTGGTCGACGGCGCGGAGGCGCATTTCAACGGCGCCTCCAGACCCCGATATCTCTGCTTGGATTGGAGCCTTTGCCGATCCGCCGCAACGGGAGAAGGCAGCCTTGGCTCGGGCGTACATAAACCGGATCGGCGTCGCCACGCCGCCCCACGACGTCCACTCAGCCTTCGTCGGCCACATCGCGGCGGGCCTCGCCGACCCTAAGGAGCGCAAGGTGTTCCGCCGCATGGTGGAGCGTTCCGGCATCGACCACCGCTTCTCGTACTTCGAGCCGCACTATGAAGGCGGCGTGGCGATCGGCGACACCGAGGGGTTCTACGGTTTCGCCAAGTCGCCCCTGACCGGCCAGCGGATGCAGCGGTTCGAGGCCTCGGCGCCTGGACTGGCCATGCAGGCGCTGGACGCGCTCGGCCTGGACGGCGAGCGCGAGCGCATCACCCACCTCGTGGTGGCCTGCTGCACGGGCTTCATCGCGCCGGGTCTCGACCAGGTGATCATCAAGGCCGCCGGGCTGGATCCTGGCGTCGAGCGGACCTCGGTCGGCTTCATGGGCTGCTATGCGGCGGTCAACGCCTTGCGCCTGGCGCACCACTTCGTGCGGTCCGAGCCGGCCGCGCGGGTTCTGGTGATCAATCTCGAGCTCTGCACGCTGCACTTCCAGCCGACCACCAAGCTGCAGGAGGTGCTCTCCATGCTGCTCTGGGGCGACGGCTGCGCGGCGGCGCTGGTGAGCGCCGACGAGACCGGCGTCGAGCTGATGGATTTCCGCGCCGCCACCATCGCCGACAGCGCCGAGGCGATCACCTGGCGGATCAGCGACCATGGCTTCGACATGCACCTCTCCGGCGAGGTGCCGGGCCGGATCAGCCACGCCCTCGCCCAGGAAGCGGCCCGCAACGACGACGGCGGGCTGCTGCGCGGCACGCATCCGGCCGACTACGACACCTGGGCGGTGCACGCCGGCGGCCGCAGCATCCTCGACGCGGTGGAAGACGGGTTCGAGCTCGGCCCCAACATGCTCGACTGGTCCCGCGGCGTGCTCCGCGACTTCGGCAACATGTCGTCGGCGACCCTGATGTTCGTGCTGCACCGGATTCTGGGCTCGGTCCGCAATCTCGGGCGCCCGGCGGGCAACGGCTTCGCCGTCGCGTTCGGGCCCGGCCTCGCGGCCGAGAGCTTCCGCTTCAAGGTGACCGCCTAGGCGCCCGCCATGCGCAGCTTCGCCCATCGGTCGGCCGAAGCGGAGCTGATGGATGCCCCCGACCTCAGCTACGAGGAGTTCGCCGACTGCCTGGCGGACCTGGCCAAGGTGAACACCGTCACCCTGGCCCGCCCGCCGACCCTGGATTGGCTGGCCAAGGCCACGCGCGGTCTGGCGAGGGGGCAGGCGTTCTCCCTGGTCGACGTCGGTTGCGGGCAGGGCGACATGCTGCGCGCCGTGCATCGCTGGGCGGCCTCCGCGGGCTTGACGCCACACCTGGTCGGCATCGACCTCAGCCCCTGGAGCGCGCCCGCGGCCCGGGCGGCCACGGAGGCGTCGGCGGGGATCGAATATCTGGTGGGCGACGTCTTCGAATATGACCCGCCCGAGCCGATCGACTTCGTGATCTCCTCGCTGGTCACCCACCACATGACCGACGACCAGGTGGTCGGCTTCATCCAGTGGATGGAGCGGACCGTGCGCCGGGGCTGGTTCATCAATGACCTGCACCGGCATCCTGTCGCCTTCTACGGCTTCCAGGCCCTGTCGACCGTGGCCGGCTGGAACCGCTTCGTGCGCCATGACGGCCCGGTCTCGGTGGCGCGCGCCTTCGTCCGCGCCGACTGGGAGCGCCTGCTGGCGGCCTCGGGCGCCCCGCGCGACCAGGTCAGCGTCGATTGGCGCCTGCCGTTCCGGCTCTGTGTCGGGCGGATCAGGTGAGCGAGACGGTGATCGTCGGCGGCGGCCTCGCCGGCGCCGCCGCCGGCGCGCTGCTGGCCAGAGCGGGCGGCAGGGCCGTCATCCTGGAGCGCGAGACCGAGCCCAGGGACAAGATCTGCGGCGAGTTCCTGTCCACCGAGGCGCAGGCGCACCTCGCGGCGCTGGGGCTCGACCTGGCGCCCCTGGGCGCGACGCGGATCGTCGGCGTGCGCCTTGCCGCCGGTCGCCGCCTCGTCGAGAGCCCGCTGCCGTTCGGCGCCCTCGGCCTCTCCCGCCGGCGGCTGGACGAGGCGCTGCTGGCGCACGCCGCAAGCCTGGGCGCGAAGGTGGAGCGGGGCGTCTCGGTCCGACGGCTCTGCGGCGCGACGGCCGAGACCAGCGCCGGCGACCTGGCGGCGCCGACCCTGCTGCTCGCCAGCGGCAAGCACGAGGTCCGCGGCGCCCGGCGCGACTCCACCGACGCGCTGAAGGGCATGGTGGGATTCAAGAGCTATTTCCGGGTCACGCCGGCCCAGGCGGCCGCGCTCGATGGTTTCGTGGAGGTGGTGCTGTTCGAGGGCGGCTACGCAGGCCTGCAACTGGTGGAGGGCGGCCGCGCCAACCTCTGCCTGCTGGCCTCGCACGCCCGCTTCGAGGCCGCGGGGCGGACCTGGCCGGGGCTGCTCGGCGAGCTTCTGCGCGAGCCGCATCTGGCGCGCCGGCTCGGCGACGCCGAGGAACTGTCGGAGCGGCCGATCACCATCGCCGATGTGCCCTACGGCTTCCTGCACGGCGAGGGTGACCGGCCCGGCCTCTACCGGCTTGGCGACCAGGCCGCGGTCATCCCGTCGTTCTCGGGCGACGGCATGGCCATTGCCCTGCACAGCGCCCGGCTGGCGGCGAGTGCGGTCCTGGCAGGGGAGGAGGCCGGCCCATACCACGCCCGACTGCGCGCCGACGTCGGCCGCCAGGTGGGCCTGGCGACCTGGCTGCAGCGCCGGACGGAAGGCTGGCCGGGCCGCCATGCCGCGGCGGTCGTCCTCGGCTTGGCGCCCGGCGCGCTCGGGGCCCTGGCGGCCTGGACGCGCGTCAGTCCCCGCGCCCTGCGCCGCGCCGGGGTCGCGCCCACCCGAGCCTGACTGGGCCGGGCCTGCGACATGCGTCCGCACCCAAACCAACTGAGAATGAGTTGCAACCTCGTTCGCATCTGCTACATCAGTGTCCAGCTTGGACCGGAGACCTTCGGTGTACGTCTGCAACTGCAACGGCATTCGTGAGCGCGAGGCGCGCGCGGCGATCGCAGAGGGCGCCGCCAAGCCGGTCGAGATATTCCGTCGTTGCCACGCGGCGCCACAGTGCGCGAAATGCGTTTGCGACATGCGGCGGATGATTCAGGAGTCCAAGGACAGCCTGCGCTACGCCGCCGAGTAGGAGGCAGACGATGCAGGGCGACCGCGCGGTCATCCAGCGCCTGAACGAGGTGCTGACCAACGAGTTGACCTCGGTGAACCAGTACTTCCTGCATGCCCGCATGCTGGAGAATTGGGGCCTCAACCGGCTCGCCAAGCTGGTCTATGAAGAATCCATCGGCGAGATGAAGCACGCCGACAAGCTGATCAAGCGCATCCTGTTCCTGGGCGGCCTGCCGAACCTGCAGGACCTGCACAAGCTGGCCATCGGCGAAAGCGCGCTCGAGGCTCTGAACGCCGATCTGCAGCTCGAACTGGCCGGCCGCGTGACCCTGGTGACCGCCATCCCCGAGTTCGAGGTGGCCAAGGACTTCATCAGCCGCGAGGTGCTGGTGGACATCCTCAGCGACACCGAGGACCACATCGACTTCCTCGAAACCCAGCTGGCCCTGGCCGCCTCGCTCGGCGAACAGAACTACCTGCAAAGCGCCGCGGGCGAACTGAGCGACTCCGCTTCCGCGAGCTAGGCCGACCGACCTTCCAGCCTCGTCATCCCGGAAACGGCGAAGCCGTTGTCCGGGATCTCCTCTGGCCGATCGAGATGAGATCCCGGCTCTGCGCGGCTGTGGCCGGGATGACACTTGAAGGGTGGGCGCCCGGTAGGCGACAACGCTCGCAACACAGTTCGCTTGAGGAGGAGGCGGCGTTGGCGGAACCCGTGACGGTGCTGGAGGGGCTCGTCTTCGCCGAGGCGCCCAGGTGGTACGAAGGGCGGCTGTGGTTCTCCGAGATGCACGGCGGCGCGGTCTGGGCCATGACGCCGGAAGGCCAGACCGAGAAGATCCTCGACGTCCCGCACAACCCGTCCGGCCTCGGCTTCATGCCGGACGGCTCGATGCTGGTGGTCTCCATGGCGGACCGCAAGGTGCTGCGCTGGAAGGCGGGCGAGGTCAGCGTGCACGCCGACCTGGAGGGCCACTACGCCCGCGGCCACCTGAACGACATGAGCGTCGACGCGGAGGGCCGCGCCTACGTCGGCCAGTTCGGCTCCGACACCTATGGCGGCGAGCCGCGCCAGTCGACCACCCTGATCCTGATCGAACCGGACGGGCGCCACCGGACCGTCGCCGACCAGATGGAGATGCCCAACGGCATGGCCATCTCGCCTGACGGCCGCCAGCTCTATGTGGCCGAAAGCTACGGCGCCGGGATCACCCGGTTCCGCATCGCTCCCGACGGCTCGCTGCACGACCGCGAGGTGTTCGCGGCGCTCGACCGGCGGCCCGACGGCATGTGCCTCGACGCCGAGGGCTGCGTCTGGTTCGGCTCGGCCATGCATCCGCAGGGCGGCATCTTCCGCGTCGCCGAGGGCGGCGAGATGCTGCAGTCGGTGCAGGCCGAGGGCTGGCGGGGCATCGCCTGCGCGCTCGGCGGCGAAGGCCGGCGCACCCTCTTCATGATCGAGGCCCAGCGGGTGTTCCCCAAGATCAAGGGCCCCGGCAACAGCCGCATCCGGGCCATGCCCGCCCCCGCGCCCGGCGCGGGTTTGCCCTGAGGCGCACATGCTGAAATTCGGACTGGGCTTCGATTTCCGCCGCGCGCCCGACGATCCGCGGCCGATGCAAGAGGTCTATGCGGCGGGCCTCGACGCCATCGCCTACGCCGAGGATCTGGGTTTCGACTACGTCTTCCTGACCGAGCACCACTTCGTCGAGGACGGCTACTCGCCGTCGGTGGCGCCCCTGGCGGCCGCCATCGCCGCCCGGACCAAGCGCATCCGCATCGGCAGCTATGTGCTGCTGCTGCCGTTCCACAATCCGCTGCGCTTGGCGGAGGACTTCGCCGTCGCCGACCTGATCGCCGATGGCCGCATCGAGGTCGGGGTCGGGACCGGCTACCGCAAGGAGGAGTACGACGGCTTCGGGATCCCCCGATCCGAGCGGGCCACCCGCATGGACGAGGGTTGCGAGGTGATGCTGAAGGCCTGGACCGAGGACAACTGGACCTTCGAGGGTCAGCACTGGACCTTCCGGAACGTGTCGATGTTCCCCAAGCCCGTGCAGACGCCGCATCCGCCGCTTTGGATCAGCGCCCGCGCCCCGCGGCCGGCCCGCCGCGCGGCCAGGTTCAAGGCGCCGCTGCAGCTGCCGCCGATGCCCGACATCGGGCCCGAGGGCGAGCGCGCGTCCTACCAGGCCTACGCCGAGGGCCTGGCGGCCCAGGGCGAGAACCCCGCCGACTATCCGGTGATGGGGATGTTCGGGGCCGTGGTCACCGACGACATCGGCCGCGCCGCCGCCGGCAGCAGCGCCACTACCCGCTGGCGGCGCGAGCTCTACACGTCGTGGTTCACCGAGGCGATGGACGTGGAGTTCGACCGCACCCGGCTGGAGAAACCCTCGGCCGAGGTCCGCGCCCTCTCCGGCGCGGCGGGCGATCCGGAGACCGTGATCAAGGGCATCGAGCGCTACGTCGGGCGCGGCATCCCCTACACCCACATCGCCACCGGCGGCCTGCACGCCGAGCTCGATCGGCACGGGCGCAACGAATACATGGAGAACTTCGCCCGCCACGTGATGCCGCATTTCCGGACCGGCTGATGGGGCGAGCAGGGCTTACTCACCCGCCGGGCGACGCTCCGGTGAAGACTGCCAGCTGAGCGGCGAACGCGCGCTGGAAGGCGGGCCGCGCCTCGCCGCGGCCGACATAGGCGGCGAGGTTCGCAAACGGGTCCAGCAGGCCCGATGATTTCAGCCTGACCAGCACCTCCACCATCATCAGGTCGCCGGCGCTGAACCCGCCGTCGAGCCAGTCGGCCTCGCCGAGCCGAGCGGAAAGCTGACCCAGCCGGCGCCGCACGCGATCCTCGACCAATGGCAGGCGCTGAGCGTGCCACGGCTCGTCGCGTTCCAGGAGCACGGCAACTTCGCGCTCGAGGATCGGCGGCTCCATGGTGCTGAGCGCGGCGAACATCCACGTGATCGCGCGCGCCCGGGCATCCGCATCGTCCGGCAGCAGGCCCGCGTGGCGCTGGGCGATATGCAGCACGATCGCCCCTGTCTCGAACAGAGCGAGATCGCTCTCCTCGTAGGTCGGGATCTGCCCAAACGGATGCAGCGCCAGGTGCGCGGGCGCCTTCATCTCGGCGAACGAAACGAGACGCACGTCGTAGGGCTGGCCCACTTCCTCCAACGCCCAGCGAACGCGCATGTCCCGCGCCAATCCCCTGCCGCGATCGGGGGAGCGTTCAAAGGCGGTGATGGTGGGGGTCATGGGGGAGGCTCCCGATGGTTGGTTGCACGGCGCCACGGACGTGCCACCGTCGTCGGTGTTGCGCCTGGCGAAGGCGGGCGTTTGGCTCGCCGTCATTCCATGGACGAACGGGCGAACGACGCTCCGACAAATTCGTCCGGGAGAATGACCCCGCCTTATCTTGCGGCCTATCCGCCCTTGGCCGTGGCTCGCCAACCCGCCCTGATCGGCTAAGGTGGCCCGCCGCGCGCGGCGCCCGGCCGATGCAGAGGAGGAACTCCCGTGAGCTATTTGACGGATCGGGCCGGGCTCGACGGCAAGGTCGCGGTGGTGACCGGCGGCGCGGGCGGGCTCGGGTGGCCGATCTCCCGCGACCTGGCGCGCGCCGGCGTCCATGTCGCCATCTGCGACCGCGACGCCGAGGCCCTGGCCGCCATCACCCCCGAGATGCAGGCGATGCCGGTCAAGACCCTGCTGCGCCACGCCGACGTCCGCGAGCCGGAGGCCATGGCCGCGTTCTTCGAGGAGATCGACCAGGTGTTCGGGCGGATCGACGTGCTGATCGACGTGCCCGGCGGCGGCTTCGTGGCCCCGCTGATGAACACCAACGCCAAGGGCTGGCAGGCGATCATCCGGCAGAACTTCCTCTATGTGCTCGACACCACCCAGCAGGCGGTGCGGCGGATGAAGGCGCAGGGGACCGGCGGCAGCATCATCTACATCACCACGGTGGAGGCCCATCGCGGCGTGCCGAACCGGGCGGTGTATGGGGCCATGAAGGCCGGCGTCACCAACCTGGCGCTGACCCTGGCGATGGAGCTGGGGCCGGACAACATCCGCGTCAACACCGTGGCGCCCGACATCTTCCCGACGCCCAACAGCAGCCGGATGACGCGGGACGGGGCGGGCGCGGCGAAGGCGGCGCTGGAGACCTCGATCTCGGTGCCCATGGGGCGCTTCGGGGCCGGCGAGGACCTCTCCGGCTGCCTGCTGTTCCTGGCCTCGGACCTGGCCTCCTACGTCACCGGCGCGACGCTGCACGTCAACGGCGGCACCCTGGCCTCCAGCGGCTGGTTCAACTGGCCCGAAACCGGCTGGAGCAACACGCCCCCCGACCGCGTCCTGGACAGCCTGGTCTCGAGCGGCCCGTCAGACGGGGGCGGCTGAGGGACACGAGGCCTCACCGACAGGGAAGGGCGTTGCGACAGGCGATGTCACCAGCGCCGGCGTAGGCGCATCACGGTCCGCTCTCGGGCGCGTCGCCCCGGCAAGGTTCGAACTTGGTGGACTTTCGACCTGCGTGCGCTTCGCGCTACGTCAAGCGGATGCGCAGCTGTCCCTCATAGTCGCGCTTGCCGATCGGCACGCCCCGCGAGCGCAGGATGTCGTACGCGGTGACAGCGTGGAAATGGAAGTTGGGCAGCGAGAACGAGAGGATCAGGGTCTCCGACGTGAAGGCCAGCCGCCGCGGGCCGATCTGAAGGTCCAGGTCCCGGCCCGCCCAGCTGTTGACCTCGTCGGGGGTGTACGCCTCCAGCGCCGCTTCCGCCTTGCCGATCATGGCCCTCAGCTCGGCGAAGGGAACCGGTCCGACCAGGCCGGGCGGCTCGAAGACGCCCGTCTTCGCGGCCTCCAGCCCCCAGACGGCATGGTGCCACGCAGCCTCGATCTGGAAATGGAAGGGCGCCATGTCGTCGTAGAGACGGACGCTCACGAAGTCATCCGGGTCGGCGCCGGTCTCGGCGCAGTGCGTGACAGCGCGGTCGAGGAAGCCTCCAACGGCGCGCACGGTCTGCAGGAAGGTCGGCACGCTGAGCTCGTAGAATGATGTCGCCATGGGACCTCGCCTGGCTTGAAATCGCCCGTTCTCGGGGGAATTACGGCGTCGTGGATCGACGCTGATGCTCAGTCGTCCACGGCCAGGCCGTGCCGATAGGGCGCCAGCGCGTCCCTCAGCACCCGCTTCAGCACCTTGCCGTTCGGGTTGCGGGGCAGGGGATCGCGGGTGACGGTCCAGGTCTCGGGCAGCTTGTAGTCCGCCAGCGTCGCCTTCAGCTTGCCGCGCAGCTCGCGCGTGGTGACGTCGGGGGCCTCCGGCGCCAGCACCACCACGGCGTGGACCCGCTCGCCCATCACGTCGCAGGGGCGGCCCACCACCGCCGCCTCGGCGACGCCCGGACAGGCCATCAGCAGGCTTTCCACCTCGGCGGAGAAGATCTTGTAGCCGCCGCGGTTGATCATGTCCTTCTTGCGGTCATGGACGTGCACGAAGCCGTCGGCGTCCATCGTTCCCAGGTCGCCCGAGCGCCAGAAGCCGCCGACGAACTCCGAGGCGGTCGCCTGCGGGTTGTTCCAGTAGCCGTCGGCGAGCAGGGTCCCGCCGATCCAGATCTCGCCCACCTCGCCGCGCGGGACCTCGCGCTCGTCGTTGTCCATGATCAGGATGCGCGCGCCGGGCGCGGGCAGGCCCACCGCCTGCCGGCGGCTCACCGCCAGGGCCGGCGGCATCATCACCGCCGGGCTGGTGGTCTCGGTGGCGCCATAGAGGTTCATCAGGCCGAGGTTCGGGAGGATCTCCGCGAGCCGGGCGATGGAGGGCTCGGGCATCGGGGCCCCGCCGTAGCCGCCCAGCCGCCAGGCCGACAGGTCGCGGCCCGGGAAGGAGCTTTCGAGCAGGCACAGATTGTACATCGCCGGCACAAGCACCGTGTGGGTGATCCGCTCGGCCTCGGCCAGTTCCAGGAACCGGCGGGCGGAGAAGCTGCGCAGCACGATCATCGCCGCCTGGGCCGCCACCGCGGTGGTGATCGACGCGACCAGGCCGGTGACGTGGCTCATCGGCACGGCGACGAGGTGCCGGTCGCCGGGGCCCGTTTCCATGCAGTGGACGTAGTTGAGGGTCGAGTGGATCAGGCCGCGGTGGGTCAGCACCGCACCCTTGGGCCGGCCCGTGGTGCCCGAGGTGTAGAGGATCACCGCGGCGGCCTCCTCGCCGGGCGGTGCGGCCGGGGCCGCCGGGGTGTCGAGCAGACGGCTGAAGTCGGGGGCATCCACGTCGACGACCAGTCTCAGCGAGGACGCGTCCGGAACGGCGTGGGCGAACTCGAACTCGTAGAACAGGGCCGAGGCGCCGCAGTCCTCGATCACGTAAGCCACGCCGACCTTCTGCTCGCGCGGGCTGATCGGCACGGCGATCGCGCCAAGGCGGGCTGCGGCGAAAAGCACGAGGACGAACGCCGCGCCGTTGCCGAGCAGCATGGCGACCCGGTCGCCTGCCGTGACCCCTGCGCTGGCCATCGCGCCGGCCAGCGCGGCCGAGTGCGCCTCGACGTCGCGCCAGCTTAGGCGCCTGTCGCCGCAGACCAGCGCCTCGGCGTCAGGTCGCTGCGCCGCGGCGCTGGCCAGCATGGGGTGCAGGCCGGCGGGACGCTCGGCGAAACACCGCAGCACCTGGCCGTCCGGCCGGCGTTCCCACCTGAGCCGCGCCTCGACCGCGCTCCAGTCGCGCGCTGACATGGCGTCAGCTGTGCGCCGACGCCTTGGCGATGGCCGCCTGCAGGGCGTCGAAGTCTTCGCCGGGGATGATCTCGTCGCCGACGATGAACCCGGGCGTGCCGTTGATGTTGAGCCGCGCCGCGAGGGCGGCGGTGGCCGTGAGGTGGGCGTTGCCCTCGGCGATCGCCTGCGGGCTGTTCATCAGCGCGACGTTGACGCCCTTGGCGGCGGCCAGCCGGTCGATGGCATCGTCGGAGAGCGGATGGGCGTCCATGAAGGCCTCGTAGAGGCCCACATAGTCCTTGCCCTGGGCCTTGGCGGCCAGGGCGGCGCGCGCCGCGTGCTCGGAGGTGGCGCCGAAGATCGGCATCTCCTTGAACACGAAGCGGACGTTGGGGTTGGTCCGGATCAGGTTCAGCACCTTGGGGGCAATGTTGACGCAGTGCGGGCAGCGGTAGTCGTAGAACTCGGTCACCGTGACCCGGCCATTCGGATTGGCCACGAAGTCGTGCGGGTCACGCTCGAGCTGGGCGCGCAACTGGGGCAGGGCGGCCCGGGCCTTGGCGGTGGCCTCGGCGTCGGCCTTGGCCTGGTCCTGCTGCTCCCTGGTCTGCATGTTCTGCAGGACCTCGCGCATGACCTCGGGGTGAGCCATCAGATAGGCCTTCACCTTGGCCCCGAAGGCGGCGTCCTCGCCCTTCGCGCCCTGGCAGGCGACCAGCGCCAGGGCGGCGGCGGCAACGGTGGCGATCGCCCTTACGCGCCGCCCTGGCGGCCGAGCGCCCTGAGGTCCTCCGGCGAGGGGTTGGTGGCCAGGACGATGTCGGTGGCTCTGCGCCATTCGGGAGTGTCTTTCCTGAGAAGCTCTCGGGCCCGCATGGCGAAGACGCGGGCGTCCTGCATCTGACCCAGGTTGAAGTCCTGCTCGGCCGCCGCCAGACGGGCCATGCCGGGCATGCCCTTGGCGTCATAGGCCTCGGCCAGATACTGCCAGGCCAGCGGGTTGTCCGGCTCGGTAATGAGCGAGCGGTTGAAATTGACGATCGCCTCGTCGAGCTTGGCGGGGTTGTTCTCTGCCAGCAGCGCCTGGCCCAGGTTCAGCCGCAGGATCGGAGCGTCGGGCATCAGCTCCACCGACTTGCGATGGCAGGGTTCGGCCTCGGCAGCCCGCCCGCTCTCGAACAGCACCTGCCCCCGCAGCTCCCAGAGGTAGGGGTTGTTCGGCTGCTCGGTCAGCAGCACGTCGATGGCTTTCAGCGCCTTGTCCGTCTCGAGTTCGCGGTAGTAGGCGATCGCACGGGCGTATCGGGCCGGGTACGAGGTGTCCTTCTCGTTGTAGTCGACATAGGTCTGGAACGGCCGGTTCAGGAAGCCGCGGATCTTCGCCTTCATGATCTCGTACTGGGCGATGGCCTCAGGCGTGTCCGGCGTGGCGTAGTGCGACTGGGTGCGGGCGCGCGCGGCGAGGGCCTCGATCCGATCGTCGGAGAGCGGGTGGCTGCGCCAGAAAGGCTCCTTCCGGTCGTCCGAGAACACTTCCTCGTACCGGAACACATTGAAGAAATCGACGAGACCCTGGGCCGAGTAGCCCGCCCTGTCGAGGTAGGTCACGGCGGCCTGGTCAGCCTCCGACTCCTGGACCCGCGAGTAGTCGAGCATGTTCATCTGGCCGAAGTAGGCCGACGAATAGATCAGCCCGGCCGCCGCCTCGGGCGCGCCAGCGATCGCCGCCAGGATGCCGAGCCCGATCGCGGCCACCATGGGGCCGACGCCGGCGTGCATCATGTCGCCCGAGCGGGCGACGTGGCCGCCAGCCATGTGGCCGGTCTCGTGGGCGAGCACGCCGATCAGCTGGTTGGGCGTCTTTGTCTCCAGGATCAGGTCGCTGGTGACGACCATGTTGAACCCCGCGCCGGTGGCGGCGTTGGGCTCGTTGTCCTGCACCATGTAGAGCTTGACCAGCTTCGGGTTGATCCCGGCGGCGGCGAACACCGGGTCCATCTCCTGGTGCAGGATCGCCTCGATCTCGGTGTCGCGGACGATCCGCATCGCGGGCGCGTCCTGGGCCCGGGCGGCGGTGAGGGGCGAGATGAGGGCGCTCACCGCGGCCAGCGCGCCAATGACGGCGCGGCCCCAGCGGACGGCGGACAGGCTGCGGACGCTCACATCCTCTCTCCGGACAGTTAGTCCTCCCGCCCTCTATCCGATCCTAGCTCGTCACGCCCCACGGCGCCACCAGCCGCGCCTTGGCGCCGCCGCCGGGGCGGTGATCTCGGCCGGATCGGGCTGTGGAGGCGGCGCGGGCGCGGCGACGAGCACCGGCTCGGGGGTCGGCTCCGGCTCGGGCTCCGCCGGCGCTGGCGCCGGCTCGGCCTGAGGCTCAGGCGCCGGGGCTGCCGCCGCGACATCGGCCTGGATCTCGGGCGGCGGAAGCGTGATCGGGTCGCCCTCCGAAATCTCGGCCTGCACCTCGGCCAGCGTCACAGCATCGAGCGCCGCCTCGACGGGCGCCTCCGGCTCGGTTGCACGCCGGCCGCGGGCGCGCCGCGTCCGCTTCGGCTTTTCCTCCGCGGGCGGCAGTTCGACCCACATGTCGTCCTGATGCGGGGCGGCCGGCTCGGTCGGAAGCGGTTCGGCGGCAAGCGTCTCCGGAGCTTGGAACTCCGGCTCGTACGCCGGGACGAAAGGTTCGGGGGCCGTGATCACCGCCGGCGCGCGAGCCTCGGCCAGCGCCTGGACCGAACCGCGCCACTGATAGGGATCATCGCCCACGGGACGGGCCGGCCAGGCCCAGCCGTAAGGATCCGCCGGCCGGGTTTCGTCACGCATCCGCCGCCCGCCGCGCCGGCCGCGGCGACGGCGCCGCCGGCCTTCGCTGTCGAGTTCGCTGCTGTCCGCCGCCTCGCGGGGACGCGGCGGCGCTTCGGCTGCCACGGTGGGGGCGGGGCGGGGCTCCTCGCCCCGCCGTCCGCGCCGTCGACGACGGCGGCGGCCGCCGGCCTGGCCCTCGTCATGATCCTCGCCGCGGCGCACCGGCTCCTCGCCGTCCTCGTCGTCCTCATCGAGGTCGGCGGCTGGGACCGCGTCCTCGTCTTCCTCCGCCTCTTCCTCGTCGTCGTCTTCTTCTTCTTCTTCGACCTCCGCGAGGTCTGCATCATCAGCGGCGTACGCCTCCTCCACCGCCGGGGCTTCCCATCCGGCGCCGGGCTGGGGCGCCTCGCTGGAGATGCGATCGATCTGGTGCTCGGCGTGGGTCAGGGTGTCGTCGAGGGCGACGTTGACCCAGAGGCCGTGCGCCTGGCGGATGCGGACCAGGTAGTCGCGCTTTGCGTTCAGGATGTAGACCGCGACGTCGCGCGGGACGCGCAGGGTGATCTCGCCGCCCCCGCGCAGCGCCTCCATCTCCACCGCCCGGAGCGCCGAAAGCGCGCTTGATTCCACCGAGCGGATGCGCCCGGCGCCGGCGCAATGCGGGCAGACCAGCGTGGTGCCTTCCAGGATGCCGGTGCGCCGCCGCTGCCGGCTGAGCTCCATCAGCCCGAAGGACGAGATCTTGCCCATCTGGATGCGGGCGCGGTCGTCCTTCAGGCAGTCCTTCAACCGCTTCTCGACGGCGCGGTTGTTCTTGGCCTCGTCCATATCGATGAAGTCGATCACGATCAGGCCGGCCAGGTCGCGCAGCCGCAGCTGGCGGCAGGTTTCCTCCGCCGCCTCCAGGTTGGTCTTCAGCGCTGTGGTCTCAATGTTCCGCTCGCGGGTCGAGCGCCCCGAGTTCACGTCGACGGCCACCAGCGCTTCGGTCTGGTTGATCACCAGGTAGCCGCCCGACTTCAGGGGCACCACCGGCGAGTAGATCTGCGACAGGTGTTCCTCGATCCGGTGGCGCACGAACAGCGGCACCGCCTCGCGATAGTGCTGCACCTTCTTGGCCTGGGTCGGCATCAGCATGCGCATGAAGTCGCGCGCTTCCTTGTAGCCGGCCTCGCCCTCGACCCAGATGCCGTCCAGCTCCTTGTCGTAAAGGTCGCGGATGGCGCGCTTCACGAGGTCTTCCTCCTCGTAGATCAACGCCGGCGCCACCGAGTGCAGGGTGGTTTCGCGGATATTGTCCCAGGCGCGGACCAGGTAGTCGTAGTCGCGCTTGATCTCGGCCTTGGTGCGCTTGGCGCCGGCGGTGCGGACGATCAGGCCCATGCCTTTCGGCGTGCCCAGGCTCTGCACCACGGTGCGCAGGCGCTTGCGATCGGTGGCGGAAGTGATCTTGCGGCTGATGCCGCCGCCCCGGTCGGTGTTGGGCATCAGCACGCAGTAGCGGCCGGCCAGGGAGAGGTAGGTGGTCAGCGCCGCGCCCTTGTTGCCGCGCTCTTCCTTGACGACCTGCACCAGCATGATCTGCCGGCGCTTGATCACTTCCTGGATCTTGTAGCGACGCAGCATCCGGCGGCGCTGGCGTTCGATCTCCTCGTCGAGCTCGACCTCGTCCTCGAGCCCGCCGACGGCTTCGCCTTCTTCGTCGAGCGTGCCGCCGGAGGCGCTGTGACCGTTCTCGTCATCGTCGCTCTCGGCGGCTTCGCGCATCAGCGCTTCGCGGTCGGCGAGCGGGATCTGGAAGTAGTCGGGATGGATGTCGTTGAAGGCCAGGAAGCCGTGGCGGTTGCCGCCGTATTCGACGAAGGCGGCCTGCAGGCTAGGCTCTACACGGGTGACCTTGGCGAGGTAGATGTTGCCGCGGAGCTGTTTGCGGCTCTGGCTTTCGAAATCGAATTCCTCAACCCGCGTCCCGTCCAGGACGACCACCCGCGTCTCTTCGGCGTGGGCGGCGTCGATCAGCATTTTTCTTGTCATTTAGTTCGTCTCCGCGGCGCGCTGCGGGGTCTTCGCCCGGTCGCCGCCATGTTGGAGGCGCGCCAGCCACCCCGCACGCGCCCGCCTCGAAGGCTGAGGCGAGGGTCGTGGCGAGGGAGGCGGCGCTGCCCATAGGGTTCAGTGTTCCAAAAAGCGGGCTTCCGACGAACGGAAGTGCGCATCGAAGGGGCGCGTCATCGCTCAGAAGGCAAGGCCCGACGCTCGGCCGCGCGCCTGGCCAGGGCTCCGGTCGGAGCCTGGGCGCGCAAATACCACTCTAACAAGTTTGAGGCATAAATGGAAAGCGCAAGGGGCCGAGACACTTCGCGCTTCGTCCGGTTGCGGGTCAGAAGGCCGCGGCTTAATCGCCCTTAACCGTTTCTCTACAGGCGACGCCGTATGATTTCGCGCTAAGATTGGTTGTCTGGTGGGCTACGAGCGCAATGCGCCGCGGGGTGTTTCAGGGTTTTCGGGTGCGGTGGGGACTGGCAGGGCTTGCCGTCCTGTTCGCGGCCGCCTGCGCGGCGGCGGTGGCCTCCGGCGCGCAGCGAGCCTCGCCGCCCGGTGTCCTGGCGGTGCGGCTCGGGGGCGATTCCGGCGAAACACGAATCGTCGTCGACCTCGACCGCCCGGCGAGCGGCCGGATCGAGGATACCGTCGATGGCCAGTTGAGTCTGATGCTCAGCGACGTGGCGCCCCGGGGAATCCTCAAGGGCGCCGGCAAGGGCCTGGTCCGTGGCTGGACCGCAGCGCCGGCCGGCGGATCAACTCGCGTGACGCTCAACCTGGCGCAGGCCGCCTCTGTGGAGCGGCGCTTCCTGCTGCCGCCCGCCGACGGCGTGACGAACTACCGCTACGTGGTCGACATAGCCGCCAAGCCGGGCGCCCGGCGACTCCCGGCCGCGGCCCCCGCTGAGAACATCGCTCCGCCGGCTCCGCTTCCGCCGCCCAGCCAGTCGGCGTCTCGTCGGACCAGACGCGTGATCGTCATCGACGCCGGACACGGCGGCCGCGACCCCGGCGCCGAGGGCGCGGGGACCGCCGAGAAGGATGTCACCCTGTCGGCGGCGTTGACCCTGAAGGCCAAGCTCGAGCGCACCGGCCGCTACCAGGTGGTGCTGACGCGCGCCGCCGACGTCTATGTGCCGCTTGAGACGCGGGTGCAGATCGCCCGCCGGGCTGGCGCGGACCTGTTCATCTCGCTGCATGCCGATTCGGGGCCCGACGCCGGCATCCACGGCGCCAGTGTCTACACCCTGTCCGACCGGGGGGTTGGGCGCGTCGGCTATGTGCTGGACCGCCACGACTGGTTCCTGCAGCCGACCGCCGCGGGGGATGACCACGCCGTCGGCCAGATCCTGCTCGACCTCACCCAGCGCTCCACGCGCAACCGCTCGGCCATCTTCGCCGAGACCCTGATCAACCATGTGGCGGACCGCGCCCCGCTGCTGGCGCGCAGTCACCGCGACGCGAACTATTTCGTTCTGCTGGCCCCGGACGTGCCGGCCGTGCTGCTCGAGATGGGTTTCATCACCAACCCGGGCGACGAGGCGCGACTCAGCAATCCGGACCAGCGCGGGTCGCTGATGACCGAGGTGGCCGACGCCGTTGACGCCTATTTCGGCGCGCCATCGACGCGCCTCGCGGCGCGCTAGCAGCCGACATTCCCTTCAGTAGTCAGGCTGCTGATCGCAAGGATATCTTGCCCTCGGTGCGCCTCGGTCGGCAGTGATGGGGGTGAATGGCTAAGTCACAATACGAGTAGAATCAGGGTGCGCACGATGATTGCGCACCGGGAACAGTCCCGTGTTTCGTTCGTTGTTCAAGCACCGGGGGACCTGTTCCGAAGGAGACTTACCGTGACCCGCCTGAAATCCACCCTCGTCAAGGGCGCTCTGATTGCGGCTGTTGCCGCCGGGACCCTGGCCGCGACCGCGACGACTGCCTCGGCCTATGTTGCCTGCAATCGATTCGGCGAATGCTGGCGCGTGCATGACCGGTACAGCAACTATCCTACCGGCGTCGGCATCATCATCCATCAGGACAACTGGCGCTGGGGCCGCCACGACCACTACCGTTGGCGCCATGACCGCGATGGGCGCGGCTATTACCGCAACGGCGCCTGGTTCAACTTCTAGACCTATGCGCTAAGCGCACGCACCGGGGCGACGAGGCAGGAGAGTCTCATCGCCCCGGTCGCATGCGCGGGCCACGCATTGGCGCCCGCGGCGATGCGGGTTAGACCGGGCTTCAGCGGCAGCGGCCGCCGCGGAGGTTCGTCAGCTTGGTCAGGATTGGACGGGGGTCCGCTCTCGCTGGGATTTTGGTCCTCGGCGCGACGGGGTTCGCGGGCGTCTGCATCGCCATCTACATGGCGCTGCTGTTCCACGACATGCCCAACGCCTCGGAACTGGCTGACTACCATCCGCCAACGGCGACCCGGGTCTATGCCTGGGACGGCACCCTGATCGGCGAGTACTCCACCGAGCGGCGCAACTATGTGCCGCTGGATCAGATCGAGCAGTACAAGCCGCAGCTGGCGCTCGCCTTCCTGGCGGCCGAAGACCACAACTTCTTCAGCCACGGCGGCGTCGACGTCGGTGGCGTCGGCCGGGCGCTGTTCAAGGACATCTTCAACATCCTGCAGGGGCGGCGGCCCGAGGGCGGCTCGACCATCACCCAGCAGGTGGCCAAGAACGTCCTCCTCACCAACGAAGCCACCATCGGGCGCAAGATCAAGGAAGCGATCATCGCGACCCGCCTCGAGCAGGCCCTGACCAAGCGCAAGATCCTGGAACTCTACCTCAACGAGATCTGGCTGGGTCATAACTCCTACGGAGTGGGTTCGGCCGCCTACAACTATTTCGGCAAGCCGATTTCCGACCTCGACCTGGCGGAATGCGCGTTCCTCGCGGCCCTGCCCAAGGGCCCGGACAACTACAATCCGACCCGTCGCAAGGCCGCGGCGATCGCGCGGCGCAACGCCATCCTGCAGACCATGGTGGAGCTCGGCTGGGCCAAGCCGGCGGAGGCCGCCGCGGCGATGCGCGAGGACATCGTCATCCAGCCGCCGCAGCGGGCGAAGTACCATGACGCGGACTACTTCGTGGAGGAGGTGCGCCAGCAGCTGCTGGCGAGCCGGCAGTTCGGTTCGCAGGTGAACGCCGGCGGCTACTACGTCCGCACCACGCTGGATCCCCGCCTGCAGACCGCCGCCCGGATCGCCCTGATGGACGGCCTGGAAACCTACGATCACCGGCACGGCTGGCGCGGCGCCTGGGGCCGGGTCGAGGACCAGCCCGGCTGGGAGCAGGCCGCCCTTGCACACCCGCCGCCGTCCGAGCGCCGAACCTGGCACGTGGGCCGCGTGACGGAGGCCAGTGGCGGAATCGTGCGCGTCAAGCTCGCGGAGGACGGCTCCGAGGGGGCCATCGTGCCCGCGGACGTGGCCTGGGCGAGGGCTGGCAAGGGCCTGGCCGTGGGCGACCTGATCTTCGTCGAGCCGGCCGAGCATGGCGGCCTGCGCCTGCGTCAGGTTCCCCAGGTCAATGGCGCGATGGTGGCCATCGACCCGAACACCGGCCGGGTGCTGGCCATGGTGGGCGGCTATTCGTTCTCGCTGTCGAACTTCAACCGGGCCACCCAGGCATGGCGCCAGCCAGGCTCGTCGTTCAAGCCGTTCGTCTATGCGACCGCGCTCGAGAACGGCTTCACGCCGGCCAGCATCGTGATCGATGGGCCGATCAGCTTTTCGGGCGCCAACGGCCAGACCTGGGCCCCGGAGAACTATGAGCACAACTACCGCGGTCCGCTGATCTTCAGGCGGGGCCTGGAGCTGTCGCTCAACACCATGACCGTTCGGATCGCCGAGCAGGTCGGCATGGCCAAGGTCCGTGAGAACGCCATCAAGTTCGGCGTGGTCAAGGACATGGACCCGGTGCTGTCGATGGCGCTGGGGGCGGGCGAGACCACGCCGTTCAAGATCACTGCGGCCTATTCGGCCTTCCTGAACGGCGGCCGGAAGATCAATGCACACGTCATTGAGCTGGTAGAGGATCGCGACGGCCACACCATCTTCCGCGCCGATCAGCGCGACTGCCGCGGCTGCGACCACGACTTCTCCGGAGACTTCGGGCCGCAGTTCGCCGCCGAGGGGCAGCAGGTGGTGGACCCGATCACCGCCTACCAGATCGCCACCATGCTGGAGGGGGTGGTGCAGCACGGCACGGCCATCCAGGCGCGCATCCTGGCGCGGCCGGTGGGCGGCAAGACCGGCACCACCAACGAGTACCGCAGCGCCTGGTTCATCGGCTTCACGCCGCAGCTCGTGGTCGGCACCTTCGTGGGCTTCGACGACAACCGTTCGCTGGGGCATGGCGAGACCGGCGCGGTGGCGGCGGTGCCGATCTTCATCGAGTTCATGCAGGAGGCGCTGAAGGGTCTGCCGGTGATGGACTTCGCTGCGCCGCCTGGCACCGTGTTCGCCCAGGTCGGGCCGAACCGCGAGGCCTTCCGGCCTGGCACCGAGCCTTCGGCCCAGCATGCGCCCCTGGTGGGCGGCTCGGGGCCGGCGACGGCGGTCAGGCCGCTGCCATCGCCCGGCAGCCAGACACCGACGCCCGCCCGTGCGGTGGAGCCGCCGAAGGCGGTGCGCCCGACCAAGCCCGAGGACACCAGCGGCTTGTACTGACCGTCCGCGGCGACTATCTCACGCCGCCTGCCCCACGAGAGTTCATGTCATGAGAGCGGATATCGAAGCGGCCGCCGCGGATATCGAGCAGTCGATCGCACTGCTCAGGAGGCGTCTTTGACTGGGAGCCGGCGCTAAGACGGCTCGACGAGCTGAACGCTCGGGTCGAGGACCCCAAGCTGTGGGACGACGCCGAGGCGGCGCAGGCGCTGATGCGCGACCGCACCCAGTTGGCCGACCAGGTCGAGCGGGTGAAGCGCCTTGAACGCGAACTGGCCGACACCGTGGAATTCGCCGAGCTGGCGGAGGCCGAGAGCGACGAAGCGTCGCTGGACGACGCCGCCAGGCAGCTGGCAGGGCTGAAGGAGACCGCGGGCCGCGCCGAGCTGGAGGCGCTGCTGTCCGGCGAGGCGGACGGCAACGACTGCTACATCGAGATCAACTCCGGCGCCGGCGGCACCGAGTCCAACGACTGGGCTCTGATGCTTCTGCGCATGTACACCCGCTGGGCCCAGGCCCATGGCATGCAGGTGGAGTTCGTCGAGGAGACCGGCGGCGAGCAGGCCGGGATCAAGTCGGCCACCGTCAAGGTGGCGGGACCCAATGCCTACGGCTGGCTGAAGACCGAGGCCGGCGTCCACCGCCTGGTGCGCATCTCTCCCTACGACTCCAACGCCCGGCGGCACACCAGCTTCGCCTGGCCTGGGTCTATCCGGTGGTGGATGACCGCATCGAGATCGAGATCAACCCGGTCGATGTGCGCACCGACACCTATCGCTCGTCGGGCGCCGGCGGCCAGCACGTGAACAAGACCGACTCAGCCGTGCGCCTGACCCACATGCCCACCGGGATCGTGGTCGCCTGCCAGAACCAGCGCTCGCAGCACCAGAACCGCGACCAGGCCTGGAAGATGCTGCGGGCGCGCCTGTACGAACTGGAGCTGGAGAAGCGCGAGGCGGCCGCCGCGCTTGTCGAGGAAGGCAAGAGCGACATCGGCTGGGGCCACCAGATCCGCAGCTACGTCCTGCAGCCCTACCAGATGGTCAAGGACCTGCGGACCGGGGTCGAAACCTCGGACACCGCCGGCGTCCTCGACGGCGACCTCGACCAGTTCATGGCCGCCTCGCTGGCGCAAAAGGTGGGCGCGACGCGCGAGTCGGAGGGGTAGCGCGCCCCCCGCCAACGGTGGTTGGCCGTGCGCCTCAGCCTGCTAGGGTCTCTGCCAATCAGAACCCGCAGGGAGAGGCGCCGGCCATGGACGATGCAGCACAAACTGACGCGGCGGCGGTTGCCGAGACCTATGGCGCCCATTTGCCGCTGGCAGGCGACCGGTTGGCCGGCAAGGTGGCTCTGATCTCCGGCGCCGGTGGGGAAGGGTCCGTGCTTGGCATTGGTGCAGCGACGGCGGTGCTGTTCGGGGCGCAGGGCGCGGCGGTCATCCTGTTCGACGTGGACGAGACGCGCGCCGAGACCACGCGAGCGCTGGTCGAGCGCTGCGGCGGGCGCGCCAGAATCGTCATCGGCGATGTTCGCTCTGCGGGCGACTGCGCGCGGGCTGTTCAGGCCGCGGTCGATCATTTCGGCGGCCTCGATGTCCTGATCAACAACGCCGCCATCGCCCGGTCGGCCGATATCGATTCGGTCACCGAAGAGATCTGGGACGCGACCATCGACATCAACCTGAAGAGCGTGATGCTGCTGAGCAAGGCGGCCGTCCCGGCGCTGGCCGTGCGCGGCGGCGCGATCGTCAACCTGTCGTCCATCGCCGCGCTGCAGGCCTTCGGAACCATCGCCTACGCCGCGTCCAAGGGCGGCGTGATCTCCATGACCCACGACATGGCCTACACGCTCGGGCCGCGGGGCATCCGGGTGAACTGCATCTCGCCGGGCCACCTCGCCACGCCGATGGGTGGCGTGCATGACGCCTCGCGGCGGGCCATGCGTCGGCGGGTGACGATGCTCGGGGTGGAGGGCACCGCCTGGGACGCGGCCTGGGCGGCCCTGTTCCTGGCGGGTCCCGAGTCGCGCTGGATCAGCGGCGTCAATCTCACTGTCGACGCCGGCACCATCAAGCTGACCGCGTTCTCGACCCTGAAGGCCGCGGAGGGCGCCGCCTAGAGCCTGAAGTGATGGCGCGCAGCTCACGGCTCTTTCCGGGGATCGCCGCGGCGCTGACGAGCCTGGGCATCGCGCATGGGGCCGGATCCGATGCCGCGCCGGCTCACTGGGAGCCGGTCCTGATCGCCAATGCGTCGTCGCGGGCGATCGTGGGCCTCTAAGTCGACCGCGTCGACTGGAGCGAGGCGCTGGGCGGCGCAGTCATCGCGCCGGGCGCCGAAGTGCGCATCGTGATCCCGATCGAGGGCGATTTCTGCCGGTACGATTTCAAAGCGACCTTCGACGACGACGCAGTGGTCGAGCAGCGCGACGTCGATGTCTGCAAGGTGACGACGGTGCGCTTCGCGCGCTAGATCGGGCGGTCTATGATCGGCCCCCGGGGACCGGGAGGGGACCATGCTCACCGTCTACCACCTCAGCACGTCGCGCTCCGAGCGGATCATCTGGCTGATGGAGGAGCTGGGCGAGCCCTATGAGCTGGTCCGGTTCCAGCGGGTGAACATGCGCTCGCCGCCCGAGATGAAGGCGGTGCATCCACTCAACAAGGCGCCGACCATCCGCGACGGCGACCTGACCCTCATCGAGTCCGGGGCCATCGTGGAGTACATCGTCGAGCGCTACGGCAAGGGCCGGCTGCGGCCCGACGGCGCGTCGGACGAGTATGGGCGATACCTGCAATGGGTGCATTTCGCTGAGGGCTCGCTGATGCCGGTGCTGGTGCAGGTGATGCGCGCCTCAGGCTTGTTCGGCGGCGCGCCGTCGCCGGAGCTGGCGGACTTGCGCGCCACGAGCGACCGATACCTCGACTTCGTGGAGGGTGAGCTTGCGGGCCGGTCATACTTCGCCGGCGAGGCGTTCACGGCCGCCGACATCATGATGGGCTATGACCTGTCGCGGGCGGACCGGGTCGCCGACCTCGCGCGCCTGCCGAACATCTCCGCCTACCGCGCCCGGATCGCCGAGCGGTCCGCGTACCGCAAGGCGATGGCCATCGCCAATCCGCCGGCCTGATCGCGTTCCGGCAATGTCGCGAAAGCGTTGGGCCCCATGACGGGGAGGGAAGGCGGCTGGCGTGATCTGCTCGCCGACGGCCGCGGGGCCCGGCTGGCACTGATCTGTCTCGGTGTCTGGCTGAACGCCGCCGACTCCCTGGTCACCACCACCATCATGCCCAGTGTCGCCCGTTCGCTGGGCGGCTATCCCTACTTCAGCTGGGCGACGGCGGCCTACATGGTCGGCGCGATCTTCTCGGGCGCGACAGCAGCGCGACTGTCGGCGCGGATCGGACTGCGCCAGACGATGATCCTGGCCGGCCTCGTCACAGCCGCCGGCTGCGCGGTGAGCGCGTTGGCGCCGGACATGATCGTCCTCGTCGCCGGCCGGGCGGTGCAGGGCCTGGGCGCCGGCTGGATCCTGGGCGCCTGCTACGCCGCAATAGGGGCGGTGTTTCCCGAGCGCCACCTGGCGCGAGTGTTCGGGCTGATGAGCGCGATCTGGGGCGTGGCGCTGGTGCTCGGCCCGCTGATCGGGGGCCTGTTCGGCGAGGGGGCGCAGTGGCGCAACCTGTTCTGGGCCTTCGGCGCCCAAGCCCTGGCGTTCACCGCGGCCGTGCCCGCGCTCGCGCCCTCGACCAGAGGCAAGGCCGGCGCTGCGGCGCCGTGGCGGCAGTTGGCGTTGGTGCTCTTCGGCGTATTCCTGATCGGGGCGGCGGACATCACCGGCAGCGCCTGGATCTCGGCCGCCCTGGGCCTCGCCAGCTTGATCGCCTTCATTGCCGCCGTCCGCCTGCCCGAGCCTTCCAACGCCAGCCTATTCCCCCGGGATGCGGGGCGGCCGGACACGCTGATCGGCGCGGGCTACCTGTCGTTCTTCGCGCTTAGCGCGTCATCGATGGGTTTTTCGGTCTACGCCCCGGCGTTGCTGCAAAGGCTATACGACCTCAGCCCGCTGGAGTCGGGTTACGCCGCCGGAATGGAGTCCCTGGGCTGGACGCTGGCCGCCCTGATGGTGGCCGGCTGGCCGCCGGCCTGGCACGGCCGGGCGATCCGCTTTGGCGGCGGCTGCATCGTCGTCAGTCTTGCGGCGCTGGCGGTGGTGATCCGCCTCGGGCCGCTCTGGGGGATGTTCGTGGCGGCGTTCGTCCTGGGCGCCGGATTTGGCCTGACGTCCGGTTTTGCGAGCCGGCGGCTGATTGCTGCGGCGGCCGAGGACGAGCGCGAACTCGCCTCGGCCGGCATCAACAGCATGCGCCTGGTTGGCAACGCCGCCGGGGCCTGCTTTTCGGGCGTGATCGCCAACCTGCTGGGCCTGGCGGCCGGCGTCACCCTGGAAGCGGCGCAGGCCTCATCGGTCTGGCTGTTCGCCCTGGCGACGCCGGTGGCGCTGGTGGGCGCCGCCGCCGTCTGGAAGGTCGGCGGCGACCGGGTGGCCGAAGCCTAGGCCGAGGCGGCGGGCGCCGACTTGGCGTTCAGCGAGGATGCCGACGAGAGCGGCGGGCTGGCGGGCTCGCTGCTGGCGGGGGCGGCGGCCGGGCGCTGTGGCGGGGTGATGGTCGCCGGCCGTTGCAGGCGCAGGCTGCGGCCCTGGAAGAAGGCGCCGGTTTCCATGGCGAGCTGCTCGTGGGTGATGTCGCCGTCCACGTGGCAGGCGCCGTAGAGGCGGACCTGCTTGGCGGTGATCGAACCGGACACCTTGCCGCGAACCTCGACCGCCTCGGCGTAGATGCCGCCGTCGACCTGGCCGCCGTCGCCAACGGTCACATGCTCGACCCGGATGTCCCCCTTCACCGTCCCGTCGATCTGGATCTCGCCGCCGCCGGAGATGTTGCCCTCCAGGATCATGTCGGCGCCAATGACCGACGCCCCGCGGGGGGTGCGGTTCGCCGCCACGGGTGGCCGGGACTCGGCCTGCATGGAGGGGGCCGGCGCAGGCGCCGCTGGCTGAGGAGCCGGGGTGGCGGGATTGGCGCCGGGGGTCGGGTTAGAAGTTGGTTTGCTGAACATAGTCACCGGCCTTTACGAAGCGGAGGGGGTTTTGGGCGCGGCCGTTCACCCACACCTCGTAGTGGAGATGGGTGCCGGTGGAACGGCCGGTGGAGCCCATGGCGCCGATTCTTTGACCGACGGCCACGTGCTGTCCAACCTGGACGGAGATGGCGGAGAGGTGGGCGTAGCGGGTCTTGAAGCCGTGGCCATGGTCCACCTCGATGGTGTTCCCGTAGCCCGAGCGCACGCCGGTGAAGGAGACGATGCCCGGCGCGGTCACATCGATCGGGCTGCCGTAGGCGCCGGCGAAATCCTGGCCTGCGTGGTAGGCAGGCTCGCCGGTAAACGGGTCCATCCGCGCGCCGAAGCCACTGGTCTCGCGCACGTTCACGGCAGGGCGGGCGAGGGGCAGGTCGTGGGCCGAAGCGTCCAGGCCCTGCAGGTCCGACAGGTCCGACACGGCGTGCTGGATACGGCCGGCGAAGTCCTCGTCGACGTCGAGCACGGCGGCGAGGGCGCGCGGGTCCTTCGCATCGATCAGAGGGCCGCCGAGGTCATGGCCGCTGGCGGCGTAGACGTCCGGGTCGAGGCCGGCGAGGCGGAAGGCGAGGCGCAGGCGATCGGCGCGATTGCGGGCGAAGGTCTCGGCCGCGTCGATCAGCCGGTCCTGGTCCTGCCGGACCACCTGCAGCCGCTGGCTGGGGGTGGCGTTGGGGCCGGCCGTGCGGGAGATGATCGGCGCCAGCGCCGAGGTCGCGCCGGGCGAGCCCTTGAGGTCGCTGAGCAGCATGATCAGCGCGGCGTTGCGCTTCTCGACGCCGTTGGCGATGTCCTCGAAGGTGCCGCCGGTGGCGTTCAACTGGGCGACCGCGTTGTTCAGGCGCGCATCGCGGTCAGCGATCCAGCGCTCGTACTTGGCCTCGGTGCGCACAACCTCCTGTTCGCCCTTCGACGGGGTGAACACGGTGACCATGGTCGCAGCCGTGGAAATGCCGAGCCACATCGCGGTGACGGCCACGCCGCCGGCGATCATCAGCTGGCGTTGGGTGGTGAGCACGAAGCCGCGCATCTCGCCGCCGGAGCGCAGGTAGAGGTGACGTTCGGGGAACAACTCTTCCAGCCAGCGGGCGAGGCGCGCAAAGCGTCGTAGGCTCATGACGTCCCCCGCGTTTTGTCCGACGGCAGCGCGATATGCCCTCATCCTTCCCCAAAGCGCAACCCGTCTCGGGCCGCGCGGCAGGCGTTCGAGGGTGCGTCATGATCGCGCCACAACAGGGCCACGCTTCAGCCAGGAACCTGCGTGCTCTGGCCCAAGCACAGTGAGTCGACTGGCCAGTATTGGGGTCCAATCTGGCCTGGGGAAAAGTCGTTGCTGCACTGGTGCGGCCGGGTCGCGACAAACCGACATGCGACCGATGGCTGCACGACTCTCGTCAAGCAGCGGCCAATGACTGCGCCGCCTTTAGCACCTCGGAAACGTGCCCAGGCACCTTCACCTTGCGCCAGACGCGCTGGATGACGCCGTTCTTGTCGATCAGGTAGGTCGAGCGGTCGATCCCCATGTACTTGCGTCCGTACATGCTTTTCTCGACCCAGGCGCCGTAGCGCTCCACGACGTCATCCTCCTTGGCCGAGCCAAGCTCGATCTTGAGGTCGTACTTGGAGCGGAACTTGCCGTGGCTGGCGGCGGAGTCCTTAGAGACGCCGACGACGGTCACGCCGGCCTTCTCGAAGTCGTCCGCCGCGGCGCTGAACCCCTGCGCCTCGGCCGTGCAACCCGAGGTGTCGTCCTTGGGATAGAAATAGAGCACCACCGGCTTGCCCTTCAGTCCCGCCAGCGAAACGCGGCCGCTGTCGGTGGGCAGGTCGAAGTCGGGGGCCTTGTCGCCGGCGGCCAGGCTCATGTTGGTGCTCCGCGGTTGCGTGACCGTGTCCAACCACCTTGGCCGCGAGGTGGCAAGGGTGGGACGGCGACGATGTGCAGGCGATCCCACGGCGCCAAGCGACCCGTGCAGGCCGGCGCAGCGGGATCACGAACACAGCGTGCTGATCAAATAGGTTTGATCAGCACGATCTTTTTCCGCCCCGCCGCCAGCTTGATCACTCCATCCGGACCGAGGTCGGCGGGCGTCAGCGTGCGTTGGCCGTCCTTCTCGACCGCGTCGTTGATTCGCAGGCCGCCGCCCTGGGCGAGCCGGCGGGCGTCCGAGCGCGAGGCGGCCAGGCCCGCGTCGGCCGCGACCGTGGCGAGCGGCAGGCCGGCCTCCAGATCGGCTCGCGCGACCTCCATCGTCGGCAGGTCGGCCGAGAGGCCGCCGGCCTCGAAGGTCGTCCGGGCGGCTTCTGCCGCGGCCTCGGCGGCGGCGCGGCCGTGCAGCAGGGCGGTGGCTTCCGTCGCCAGCACCTTCTTGGCCTCGTTGATCTCGGCGTCCCTGAGGTCGGCCAGCCGCGCGATCTCGTCGAGGGGCAATTCGGTGAACAGCTTCAGGAAGCGGCCGACGTCGGCGTCCTCGGTGTTGCGCCACATCTGCCAGTAGTCGTACGGGCTGAGCCGGTCGGCGTTGAGCCACACCGCACCGCCCACGGTCTTGCCCATCTTCTCGCCCGACGCGGTGGTGAGCAGAGGCGTGGTGAGGCCAAAGGTCTGGCGGCCAGCTTTGCGACGGACGAGTTCGACGCCGTTGATGATGTTGCCCCACTGGTCGGAGCCGCCCATCTGGAGCGAGCAGCCGAAGCGGTTGGAGAGCTCCAGGAAGTCGGTCGCCTGCATGAGCATGTAGTTGAACTCGAGGAAGCTCAGCGGCTGCTCGCGCTCGAGCCGCAGGCGCACCGAATCGAACGTGAGCATGCGGTTGATCGTGAAGTGCACGCCGAACTCGCGCAGGAACTCGACGTAGCCCAGCTTCTCCAGCCAGTCGGCGTTGTTGACCATGATCGCATCGGCCGGGGCGTCGCCGAAGGCCAGGAACTTCTGGAACGTGCCCTTGATGCTGGCGAGGTTGGCGTCGATCACTGCATCGGTCAGCAAAGGCCGCTGCTGGTCCTTGTCGGTGGGGTCGCCCACTTTGGTCGTGCCGCCGCCCATCAGCGCGATGGGCCGGTGGCCGCACTTCTGGAACCACCGCAGCATCATGATCGAGATCAGGTGGCCGATGTGCAGGGAGTCGGCCGTGCAGTCGTAGCCGACGTAAGCTGTCACCACGCCCGATGTCAGGGCGGCGTCCAGGGCCTCGATGTCGGTGATCTGGTGGATGTAGCCGCGCGCCTGCATCACGCGCAGGAAGTCGCTCTTCGGCTGGAAGGTCGAAGGCTCGGCGTCGGCGGGGGACATGACGGGCTCCTTGGGCGGGGTGGCTTTCGGCCGGAGACCGTCTCTTGGCAAGAGCCCGGCGCCGGCAGTGGGCGGCGCAGGCGTAGTGACCGGCCGCTCGCTAGATCGGCGAGCGGTAATAGCGGCGGCGAAGGCGGACGCTGGCGGTCATTGCGGCGCTAGCTACCCGCGGCGCCCTGTGGCAGTCAACCGAGATGCGCGTTCTCGGCTTCATGACCGGCACCTCGCTCGACGCCGTGGACATGGCTGTCATCGACACCGACGGCGTGGAAATCCTGGGGCTGGGTCCGACGGGCGAGAAGAAGCTGGACCCGGCGGTTCGAGCCCTGGTCGAGGCCGCGACGGCCGATGCGCTGGCCTGGGCGGCGGGCGCACCGGAGCCGAGCAGCTTCGCGCCCGCCGCCACGGCCGTGGCCGCCGAGCACGTGGCCGCGGGCCTGGCGTTCATGACCCGCCA
>Ga0207695_10001644_pt1 | contig 36039 bp, 32 predicted proteins | sample KBSC54metaG_FD_184354 | JGI IMG/M metagenome (GOLD analysis project Ga0207695, IMG submission 184354) | Corn rhizosphere microbial communities from Kellogg Biological Station, Michigan, USA - KBS C5-4 metaG (SPAdes) (version 2) | ecosystem: Host-associated > Plants > Roots > Rhizosphere > Soil... | reverse complement strand
CGGATCTATCATGTGCGGCGCGCCGACCGGATGTACGTACAGTCGTGCGCGCGGCAATACACGGAGCAGCGATCCGGCACCGCCCGCATGATCGAGATGTATGTGAGTCACGACGACTCGCTCGATATCTGCAGGATCGAATCCTGCCTGGCGTATGCCGGCAAGCAGCGTTCCGCCTGTACTGGCCGGCCCAGTTTCGATCAGCGTCAGTGCATCGCCGTCAGCGACCAGATACGATGCGATGACGCCAGGCGAACCCCGGAAGTGATGGTCGAGCAGAAATACACCCGGCTCGACTTCGCTCGCCAGACGATTGGATGCTGGAGTATGATCAACGGAAGATGTCATTTGCATGCCTGCAGTATTATGGGGCCAAACGTCAGGATGCAAGCACCCGCCGGCGCGCGCGGGCATTGGAATCGAGCTGACTGCACATGATGTCGCAGAGCGCGAAGACGGATTGATCTGCAAGCGCGTAGTAGGTGAACAGTCCATCCTTCCGCCGGGTAACGAAGCCCTGCGCGTGCAGCAGCTGAAGGTGCTTCGAGACATTGGCCTGGCCAAGCCCCGTCTCGCCAACCAGGTCGGTGACCGTCATTTCATGCCGTCTCATGCACTGCAGAATCTGCAGGCGTGCCGGCTCGGCGAGTGCTCGAAAGCGCTGCGCCACGAGTGCAAGAACATCGGGTGTCAGTTTCGTTTTTGCCATGTCTATTTTTCCTGTGGCACTCGATAACAGTATCGTAATGTAGTTATCGAATGCGTATCGAACAAAAGAGCGCAGTCGGAACGGCGCCTCGCCAAAGCGGCGTCATCTGCCTGCGTTGCTCTGGTCCCGTTGACGTCTTGCGGCTGTGCACCCCGCCAGTCCTCCCCAGCCGAGCATCCGCTCCAGCGGACAGAATCCGGTGAAACTCGACTGCAGCAGATTGACGCCGACGAAGGCCGTAAAGAGAAACCACGCCGGGTGCACCCAGTGGCCCAGTGCCAGTGATGCAAGGATGAATGTCCCGGCGAACCGCCGGATGATGTTGTCGTCACACATTGTCGGACTCCTGATCTGAAGTGTTTGCCGCGGATGCAGGGTGCGCACGCTGCTTCGAGCCAACTCCGTTCGATCGCGCGTCGCGACTGCGCAATTCCCAGTAAAGGATTGGAACAACGATCATCGTCAGCAGAGTGGCCACGACCGCACCACTCATGAGCGCGACTGCCAGACCCTGAAAGATCGGATCGAGCACCATCACAAGGCCGCCAATCACAACCGCTGCTGCCGTCAGTGCAATCGGTCGAAATCGCACGGCGCCAGCTTCGATGACCGCCTCGCCGAGTGGTCGCCCACGCGCTTCCGCGAGTTGTATGAAGTCCACCAGCAGGATGGAGTTGCGCACGATTATCCCGGCAAGCGCAATCATGCCGATCATGGAGGTTGCAGTGAAGAACGCGCCGGTGATCGCGTGGCCCGGCAGGATGCCGATGAGCGTGAGCGGGATGGGTGTCATTATCACGAGCGGTACGGTGAAGGACTGGAACCAGCCAACCACCAGCACGTAGATCAGCACCAGAACCACCGCGAACGCGAGGCCCAGATCGCGGAATACCTCGATCGTCACCTGCCACTCGCCGTCCCACTTGATCGCCGTCTCGGTGAGCCGTTCGGGCTGGACGGCGTTGTAGCGCGCGATGCGCGCGCCGTCCACGCGAATTGCATCCAGCTTCCTGTTCATCGTGAGAATTGCATATACGGGTGATTCTATCTGCCCAGCCACGTCACCCGTGACATAGATGGCCGGCCGCAGATCCTTGCGCACGCGACTGCTCTCGATGGTCCCCGCGACCACGCTGACAAAGCGCGCGAGTGGCTGCGGTCCAGTAGCTGTAGCAATCGGGAGGGCAAGCAGTGCGTCGACGGATGACCTCTGTTCGAGTGGCAGCCGCGGCACGATTGCGACGCCCTCGCGTGCGGTAGCCGAGCTCGCGATGCCGGCTGGCGCGCCCGAAAGGGCGAGGTAGAGTGTCCGCGTTATCTGCTCGACACTCGCGCCAGCTGCTGCAGCACGCGCGCGGTCGACCCGGAATCTGCGTTGCTGTTCGGGTGCCTCGACGGTCCAGTCGACGTCCACCACGCCCGGTGTGGTTTCAAAGATTCTCTTCACGTGTTGCGCGGCCAGCAGTCGCGTCGAGTCGTCCGCGGCATACACCTCGGCCACCAGCGTCGAAAGCACCGGCGGGCCCGGTGGGATCTCCGCGATCTTTGCCGATGCGCCATATCGGACGGCAATTGAATCGATCGCCGGCCGCACCGCGACGGCGATGGCGTGGCTCTGGCGCGAACGCTCACCCTTCGACAGGAGATTCACCTGAACGTCGCCCACGTTTGGGCCGGACCGCATGAAGTAGTGCCGCACGAGTCCATTGAAGTTGAATGGCGCGGCGGTACCGGAATACACTTCAGTACTCCTGACTTCAGGAACCCGGCTGAGATAGCCGGCAATCTCCTGCCCCAGCGCGTTGGTCGTTTCGAGCGTCGATCCCTCTGGCAGGTCGAGCACCACCTGGAACTCGTTCTTGTTATCGAACGGGAGCATCTTGACCTTGACTGCCTGGATGAAGATCAGCCCGACAGATAGCAGGAGCAGTGCAACTACGCCTGCATAGAAACCGAACCGCAAGCCGCGGCGCTCCATCAGCGGCGTCATGACACGCGAGTAGAATCGCGCGAAACGCGACTGCTCTTCCATTTCGTGCGCACTGTCAATCGGCAACGTGGACGCCGGCAGCGTGCGCACGTGCCCTTTCAGCAGCCGATATGCAAGGTACGGCGTCACGACGAACGCGACGGCAAGAGATGCCAGCATGGCGAACGATGCGCCGATAGGAATGGGGCGCATGTATGGGCCCATCATCCCGGAGACGAATGCCATCGGCAGGATTGCAGCAATTACCGTGAAGGTCGCCAGGATCGTGGGATTTCCTACCTCATCCACCGCGTCGATCGCTGCAACGTCCGGCGGTCGATCGCCGATCTTGATGTGTCGGTAGATGTTCTCGACGACGACTATGGCATCGTCGACGAGAATCCCGATGGAGAAGATCAGTGCGAAGAGCGTGATCCGGTTGAGCGTGTAGCCAAGCGCGTAGTACGCGAACAGCGTGAGCGCGAGCGTGACCGGCACGGCGACCAGCACTACCGCAGCTTCCCGCCAACCCAGAAACAGCCAGATGAGAACCGTGACTGACACGGTTGCTATCAAGAGGTGAAGAATCAACTCCCTGGCCTTGTCACCCGCTGTCTCTCCATAGTCACGCGTCACGGCAAGATGCACATCGGCCGGAAGCAGGCGTCCTGCAGCCGCATGAACGCGTTGCATGACTGCGTGCGTCACCTCCGTCGCGTTGGCACCATGTCGTTTCGCGACCGCTATGGTGACGGCCGTCTCGGATGCTCCGTGCGATGCTGTATGTGACACGTAGGTCGTCGGCTCGCCGTAACCCTGCGAGACGTCGGCAACGTTGCTCAGGTACACAGGTGCGCCCGAGTGCGTGCCGACCACCACGCTCGCCACTTCCGAGGACGATGTGAGCGGAGCGCCAATGATTACGCGGTATACCTGATTCGTGGCGGTAAACTCCCCCGCCTGAAGTTGCGCGTTTGCTCCGGTCAGTGCGGAAGCAACCTCGCCCGGCGTCACACCGTTCGCGACGAGCCGCGCCGGGTCGAGCGTGACGCGGATCTGCCTGGGTTGGCCTCCCACAACGAACGTCTGCGCGACGTCGGGAACAGTGCGGATCTCATCTTCGAGATGGCCAGCGATCTGCCGCAACATGTTCGCGTCATAACTGGATGAGTGAAGGGTGAGCGTCAGCACCGGTACGTCGTCGATGGAGTGGGCCTTTACGACTGGCGGATTCGCTCCCGGCGGCTGTTCATCCATCGCACCAGCGAGCTTCGCCTGCACCCTCGTCACACTTCGTTCCTGATCTTCGCCGACCTTGAACCGTACGGTTACCATCGCGTAACCATCGCCCGAGAGTGAGTACACATGGTCGACGCCAGGTATCTCCAGCATACGCTGCTCGATCGGACGCGCGAGCAGATTATCGGCCTCGCGCGGCGATGCGCCGGGCAAGGTCGAGATCACATCGATCATCGGCACGGAAATCTGCGGCTCCTCCTCGCGTGGTGTTGCAAGGATGCCGAGCGCGCCGAGGCCAAGCGACGCCAACGCGAGCAGAGGCGTCAGCTTCGATCGAATGAAAGCCCGGGCGATACGTCCTGCAATGCCCATGACTCAGCGTCTCCCGGCGGGAGTCGGCGCAACCGCTGGCGGGATGACGATCACATCGCCAGCGCGCAAGCCGGAAATGACCTCTACGCCGGTCCCCGTCGTGTGTCCCAGCTGCACCCAGCGCTTCTCATCACCCTCGGCTGTTCGAAGCGTTACGCCGGTGAGGTCGCCCGAGCGCGAGACCGCGCTGACGGGCACTACGAGCGCACTCCGTGTATTCTGCGGTACCGACAGAGTCGCGACGCTTCCTGACAGGCGTGCGCCGCGCGCGTTCGGGACGAGCGCGTTGATGGTGTACAGATTGCTACTCGCCGATGGTACGACCCCTTCCACGCGCGCAGTGACCTGTGCACCTTCGACGGTCGCTCGCAGCAACTGTCCACGCCGAACCAGTTGTGCGATGTCCGGAGTTACAGTTGCGGTAAGCCGAAGCTGGCTGGCGTCCTGCACGGTCACGAGCGGTGCACCGGGTGTTGCGAACGCACCAGGATCCACGAATCGATGCGTCACGATGCCGGCGAAAGGCGCTCGCACGTCGGCGTAGGCGCTCATGGCACCGAGTTCAGCGGCGGATGCTCGCGCAACGTGCACGCCGGCGTTGGCGCGCGCGAGCCCGGTCTCGACGGCATCCAGCTGTGAGCGAGTCGCGGCGCTGTCGGCGTACAGTGCGCGAATGCGCGCCGCCTGTGTTGCGGCGTCGCTCTGGATCGCCTCGGCATCTGCAATCGACGCTGCGATCTGCGTCTGCCTTGCTGCAAGCTCGCGCGCATCGATCCGTACGAGCCGCTGACCAGCAGTCACGGCGTCACCTTCTCTCACGAGTACCGAAACGACGTTGCCCATGAGCTTGGTACTCAGCGTTGCCTGTCGCAGCGGCTGCGCAACGCCATCGGCATCGAACACAGCCTGCACAGTTGTGTCCTTGAGCGTGTACGGTGTGCCCGCTTGCCGCACAGGCGCGTGGCTGGCCATCTCCGTTCCGGACGGCGAACAGGCTGCAAGTGCGAGAACTCCCACGGTGCTTGCATCGAACAATCGGATACGCATGATCGGGTATTCCTGGAGTGAGCCGAAAGAATCAGGGCTGGTGCTGCGCGCGGGGATTCGAAGCTGGCGTGAGTCCGACAGTTGGCGTCGCAGCGGTTGCCGCGTCGTCGTTGTCGAGCGCGGTGAGAGATGCCGGGTCGGCGCCGAGTGCACGACGTCGCTCGGCATCCGCAATGATCGCACGATACCGGGCCTCGGAGAGAGCGAGAGCACTGTTCATCTCCACCGACTGTGCGTCGAGCAGATCTACGATGCTTGCCAGGCCACCTTCGTATTTGCGCGACACTATCCGGTGAGCTTCGGTGCTCTGCGCTACAGATTGCTCGGCGATGCGAAGCCTGGTAAGCGCTACGGAGAGAGCGGTGCGTGTCTGCGCCACTTCCAGCGACGCCTGGGCCTGGACAGCATCCGCCTGTGCCTGTGCCGCGGACGCATTTCCGGCTGTCGCGCGGATGTCGGACAATTCGGCCGCGCTGCCAAACGGGTTCACTGATGCCATGATTCCGACGGTCCAGTTCCGCTGACCACTGTAGGGTCGGTTGGGAGCGTTCCAGTCGTACCGGGCGAACGAGTTGACGTGCGGTAGATATGTTGCGCGTGCACGAAGCGCGTCGGCGCGCGCGCTGGCCGATCGCAGCTGCGCGCTGCGTACATCCTCGCGTGGTGCCATCGTTGCTGCAGTGTCACCCTCGACCACTGCACGAATGCGGTCCGCCGACGGGAGCGAGGATGGCGCCTCCGATGTATTCATCAGTTCAGCCGGCGGCATGCCGAGGATCATGGCGAGCTCGCGGCGCGCCGTGTCGACGTTACCATCCGCCTCGGCGAGCTGCGCTTCGATGTCTGCTACCCGCACGGATGCAAGCAGTGCGTCAGACCGTGTAACCATGCCCTGTCGCACCATCGCTTCCGTCTGGGTCAGGTGCGCGTGGGCGGCGCGAGCTGCTGCGCGAAGAGTTGCGGCCCGCTCGGATGCGAGCACGGCGCCATAATACGCGCGTACGACGTCCACTCGAGTCGAGAGTCTGGTCCACGCTGCACTCGCGTGGCCGGCGTCGGCGCCGCGGCGGGCGGCGGTACGGGCCGCCCACGCGTCGGCATTGAAAATGGGCTGTTCCAGCACAACGCTGCCCTGGTAATTGTCCATTGCAGCGGGGAAATTCAATCGTGCGGGATCGAAATCAGCCTGTGTGGCGATGCCCTGCCGCAGTCTGTCTCCGAAGACACCGATGGGATCAGTGGTTCTCGTGTATCCGGCCTCGAGCCGGACGTTCGGGAGGACGCCCTGGAGGGGAGCGATTGCCCGCGCGTCCTGTGCTGACGCCGTGGCGGCAGCGGCGCGGTTGGCATACGCCGACCGATCTGCCTGTCGAAGAGCTTGAGAGAGCGTGATCTGGGCGCCGGCTGGCTGAGCGACCATCCCGCCAAGTACGACTGCAAGGAGCCCGACTGTGGGTTTGCGCATGGGCGTTAGCGGCTGTGTAACTACAATACTATATGCCAATATAGTTATATAGACCTACGGCAGAAGTCAACTATCATTCCTGCGTGTGCGGCTCTGGTGCTATTCTATAGAGTACATCTCGTGCCTCTCCCTGGGGGAATCAGCCGCAGATCAGCGATGGCCGAGCGAATAGACGTACGCGGCAACGGCGCACACCTGGACGGCGCTCAGGGTGGCGCCACCCATGGGCGGCATGGGCGCAGAGTGTTGCTTCGGGTTGGGGACTCCCGTGCGTACCAGTCCCGCGATGGCCGCATACGACCCATCGATATTGAGCCACCGGAGGGGAGGTGAGCAACCGATGATGAACGCGGCCACTACAAGAGTCAGACACTTCATGCGACGCTCCCGCGTTGACGCCGCGAACGGCGCTGGAAGAAAAGTAGTGCTATGCGTGTGGTGCTTGGCCGCTCACGATTCGCCACGTATCACGTGCGATGAGCAGCTCTTCGTCGGTCGGTATTGTCCAGAGTTCGACGCGTCCTCCATCCCGGTCGAACCGGCCTTCGGCGCCACCCGTGAGAGTGGCATTGCGTCCGGCATCCGTCTGGATTCCGAGCCAGTCCATGCCTGCGCATATGCGCTCGCGGACCGCGGGGGAGTTCTCACCGATTCCGCCGGCGAACACAATCGCATCCGCACCGTTCATGGCGGCGAGATATGCGCCGATGTATTTGCGCACGCGATAACAGAAAACGTCGATCGCCAGCCGGGCTCGGCGGTCGCCATTCTCGGCGTCCTCGGCCAGAAGCTCGCGCATGTCGGCGGTGAGACCCGAAAGGCCGAGCAGGCCGGACTGCTTGTTGAGCATCACGTCCATTTCACGGCTGGTGAGACCTTCCTTGGCGCCGACGTAATCGATGATCGCCGGATCGATGTCTCCCGAGCGCGTTCCCATCACCAGCCCTTCGAGCGGCGTGAAGCCCATCGACGTGTCGACCGAATGTCCATGCACGATCGCGCACGCAGACGCCCCGTTTCCAAGGTGCAGGGTGATGATGCGCGTCTGCTCGGGGGTCTTTCCGGTGAGTTGCCGGTAGCGATACGCAACGTATCTGTGCGACGTCCCGTGAAACCCATAACGTCTCACCTTGTATCGCCTGTAGAGCTGGTACGGTATGGCGTACAGATGTGCAGTCTCGGATATGGTCTGGTGAAATGCGGTATCGAATACCGCAACCTGCGGCACTTTCTCACCGAGCACTTCGCGCGCGGCGGCGATGCCAGTGAGATTGTGCGGATTGTGCAACGGAGCGATGTCGATGAGTTGCTCGAGGTTGCTTCGAACGGCTGCATCGATGAGAGTGGATCGCGTGAATTTCTCACCGCCATGCACGACACGGTGGCCAACAGCCTCGATGTCGGATGCAGCGGAGATCTCGACACCCGAAGCAGAATCCGCCATCCATTTGATGACGCGCTCGACTGCGTCTGCATGACTGCGGATCTGCGCCGTCGTGCGTGATGGTGTCGCAGTGCCTGCACCGAGAGTGAGGATCGCCTCGCCGCCGATGCGCTCGATCTGACCGCTGGCAAGTCGACGGTCCCTGTTGCCTTCGATCGCGCTCTGGTCGGTATCTATGAGCTGAAACTTGAGCGACGAAGATCCGACATTCAATACAAGGATCTTCATGAGGCGGCGTGTCGGACCCAGCGCCAGTCGCGAATCTCCGGCATGTCGTCGCCATGTTCATCTACATAGGCGCGATGCGCGACGAGTCTGGAGCGAAAGAGATCTGCCGCCACGGATGCTGCGGCGTGATTCCTGAGACGCGGCACACGCGCAATGACATCCAGCGCAAGATTATACCGGTCCAGCTGGTTGAGCACGGTCATGTCGAATGGTGTCGTGGTCGTCCCCTCTTCCTTGTAACCGCGCACGTGCATGTTGTCGTGGTTTGTGCGGCGATACGTGAGACGATGGATCAGCAGCGGATAGCCGTGAAATGCAAATACTATCGGTCTGTCCCTGGTGAACATCGCGTCGAATTCGTCATCCGGCAAGCCGTGCGGATGCTCGCTGTTGGGCTGGAGCGCCATCAGGTCCACGACGTTGACGACACGCATGCGCAGGTCGGGTATGTGAGTCCGTAGCAGATCCACCGCCGCGAGGACTTCGAGCGTCGGCACATCGCCGCAGCATCCGAGCACCACGTCCGGGTCGGTGCCACCGTCGTTGCTCGCCCAGTGCCAGATGCCGAGCCCTCGTTCGCAGTGGGCCGTTGCAGCTTCGATGTCGAGCCATTGCGGTTCGGGCTGCTTGCCCGCAACAATCACGTTTACGTAGCTTCTGCTGCGAAGGCAGTGGTCCGCCACCGACAGCAGACAGTTGGCGTCGGGAGGAAGATACACGCGCACTACATCAGCCTTCTTGTTCACCACATGGTCGAGAAATCCGGGATCCTGATGGCTGTTGCCATTGTGATCCTGCCGCCATACGTGTGAAGTAAGAAGATAATTGAGCGACGCGATCGGCCGCCGCCACGGGATGTTGCGAGCCGTGGCGAGCCATTTGGCGTGCTGGTTGAACATCGAGTCCACGATATGGATGAAAGCTTCATAGCAGGAGAACAGACCGTGTCTGCCGGTAAGCAGGTATCCCTCCAGCCACCCCTCGCACATGTGCTCGCTCAACACCTCCATCACTCTGCCGTCGGGTGCGACGTGCTCATCGCTCGCTAATATCTCCGCGGTTGACGTGCGATCGGTGACATCGAACAGTGCGTCCAGCCTGTTGGAGCTTGTTTCGTCCGGCCCCATGATTCGAAAGTTGCGCGAGCTCATGTTGAGCCGCATTACGTCCCGGAGAAACGTGCCGAGTACGCGGGTGGATTCTGCGTCGACTGCTCCCGGCGCCGGTACGCTCACCGCGTAGTCACGGAAGGCCGGCATTGCGAGGTCCTTGAGCAGCAGCCCGCCATTGGCATGCGGATTGGCGCTCATGCGGCGTGTGCCTTTGGGCGCGATGTTCGCGATCTCCGGAACGAGTGCGCCATTCTCATCGAACAGTTCCTCGGGGCGGTAGCTCTTCATCCACTGCTCGAGCAACGCGACATGTCCCGGATTATCCGCAAATCCGGTGATCGGTACCTGGTGCGAGCGGAACGATCCCTCCATCTGCTTCCCGTCCACGAACCTGGGGCCCGTCCAGCCTTTGGGCGAACGCAGCACTATCATCGGCCATGGGACGCGATGCGTGAAGCCGTGCTCGCGTGCGTCCTGCTGGATGCGCTTGATGTCGGCCAGAACGGTGTCCATGGTGGCAGCCATGAGCTGGTGCATCAGATGTGGATCGTCTCCGGAGACGAAACGAGGATCGTAGCCGTAGCCTCGCAGCAGTGACGTCAGCTCGTTGTCGCCGATTCGTGCGAGGACGGTGGGACCGGCGATCTTGTAGCCGTTGAGATGCAGGATCGGAATAACGGCGCCGTCCCGGGCGGGATCGAGGAATTTGTTCGAATGCCAGCTTGTCGCGAGCGCGCCTGTTTCTGCCTCGCCGTCCCCGATTGCACAACAGACGAAGAGATCGGGATTGTCGAATACGGCGCCATACGCGTGCAGCAGCGAATATCCCAGCTCTCCGCCTTCATGGATGGATCCAGGTGTTTCCGGGGCGACGTGACTGGGTATGCCGCCCGGAAACGAGAACTGCTTGAACAGGCGCTGCAGACCAGCGGTATCGCGACTCACCATCGGATAGATCTCGCTGTACGTCCCCTCGAGGTATGTGTTGGCGACGATACCCGGTCCGCCGTGGCCTGGACCGGCGATGAAGATCGCGTCGATGTCGTTCTGCCGGATCAGCCTGTTCATGTGCACGTACATGAAGTTCAGTCCGGGTGTCGTGCCCCAGTGGCCGAGCAGCCTGCGCTTTATGTGGTCGAGGCTAAGCGGTGCGCGCAGGAGAGGATTGGCGAGGAGATATATCTGGCCGACGGAGAGGTAGTTCGCGGCGCGCCAGTAGGCGTCCATCAACCGGAGTTCATCCGCGGAAAGCGGATTCCGGCTCGGCGCTTCATTCACAATGACGGTCGCCATGTCGATTGCTCCATGGGAATTGCAGGATCAGGATGATCCCGCCGTCGTGTCGGTAACTGGCAGGACGGAATACGCCGATCCAGCGCACGCGACATGCCGTCGGATTGGCGACGTGCGGGTCAGAACTTCTCGCCCTTCGCCTCGCGCGCCTGACTGCCCACAGGCCGAATTCTTGTCCACATCGTGAAGAAGAACACCCCGATCGCAATTCCCTGCAGGAAGCCGGCCGCGACGATCGCGACGCGCAGCCACATTGCGGAGATGTTGAACAGGCTGGATCGCATTATTTCGCCACCGACCCGCGCGACGGTTCCGATCGTGATCAGCCAGTAAGCAGTCGCGGCCAGTCGCGGATCGTATTGCGCGTCTGTCTTTTCCGGACGCGGAAAGAGCCACAGCGCGACACCCATGATCATCATCATCACGAAGCCGACGAACAGCGCGTGCGTGTGAGCGCTGACGAGATATTCGTCCGGTGCCGCACCCTGGAATTCGCGGCGCGCGATCAGGTACCCGCCTATCGACAGCCCGACTGCCAGAAAGGCGATTGCGGTCTTGAGGTAACGGCGGACGAGCGTGTACACGTCGCGCTACGCGTCCGCGCTCATGCAGCGACGCTCATGCAACGACGCTCATGCAACTGCATTCATGCAGCTGCAGTCGTGCGGCCGCCTGGCCTGGGCGTGATTGCCGCCAGTACGACGAACGGACCGCGAGGCGCGCGCATGCCGTGCAATTCATTCGGCTCGTAGGTAACGACGCTTCCGGCGGAAACCGTCACGTCCTGAATCTCTCCATCGACCGGCCCGGAGATCACACCGGTGCCGCTGACCACTGAAAGTACGACGGTGGACGTACTCGTGTGCATGGCCACGGAGTCGCCAGTATCGAATCGGAAGACGACGAGGCGCACATCCGGCGAGTCGTGCACGATCGCACTTGCCGCTCGGCCAGCCGTCCCAGAAACTGCCTTGCCGGCGATCGCCAGGGAGTCGTGTACGTGCATCATACTGCCGCCCCTGTGCTGTGGCGCCGGCCGGCGACGACTGCGTTGAGTGTGTTCAGCAACGCAGCTGGATCTGCACCGTCCCGCACCGCGGCGTCCTGAACGGAAACTGCACCGCCGCAACACGCATCTATTCCAAACTCGTTGAACACGTTTGTCGTGTCAGGGTGTGACTGTATGACGTCGTTGACGACCGATGCGAAAGTTATGACTTCGTCTTGCAATGACATGAGTGATGTCCGGATTTGATGAATCAATGTAGGCAATTCACGACCTGATTCAAACTAGAGAACCGGGCGTTCCATCGGTGTCAGTGTTTCCCTGAGATGGCGCAACCCGTTGCCTGACAAAAAAATCCGGGCTTGCCCGACTGTTTGCCGTATCCGGCGCCCGTACGTTCATCCCAATGCAGTTACTCACCCGCGCTCCACGCGAGCCATAAGCGAGGTAGTTGTATGAGATCGTCGGTCAAGCTATATGCGGCTGTCGGGTACGTAGGCATCACCCTGAGCGGCCTTGCGTATGCCTGCGCGCCGAGTGTCAAGACGAACGCGTCCTCCGGCCTGCTGGCCGGTGACGCCGCGACTCGAACCTACGTGCCACCAGGTTCGTATGACGAGTATTACGCCTTCCTGTCGGGCGGTTTCAGCGGCCAGGTGACGGTGTATGGGCTCCCATCGGGTCGTCTTTTCAAGCAAATACCTGTTTTTTCGCAATTTCCACAGACGGGTTACGGCTACAACGAGGACACCAAGGCGATGCTGACGACGACCTTCGGCCAGGTGCCGTGGGACGACTCGCATCACACGGAGATGTCGCTCACCGATGGCGTCCCGGATGGCCGCTGGCTGTTCATCAACGGTAACAACACTCCCCGCATAGCCCGTATCGATCTCAAGAAGTTCGAGACCGAGGAGATACTCCAGATTCCAAACGCCGCCGGCGGCCACGCGTCACCGTTCGCGACGCCGGATACCAAATACGTGGTATCGGCGACGCGCTTCAGCGTTCCGATCCCGCAGACCGACGTTCCCATCGAGAGCTACAAGAAGAACTTCAAGGGGACCATCACGTTCGTCAGAGCCGACCAGCCAGGGAAGATGGACGTCGCCTTCCAGATCATGATGCCGGGATACGACTACGATCTCGGTCACGCCGGCAAGGGTCCGTCCGACGGCTGGTTCTTCTTCACGACGTACAACTCCGAAGAAGCGAATACGAAGCTCGAGGTGAACGCATCACAGGCCGACAAGGACTACATCGCCGCGATCAACTACAAGCAGGCGGAGAAGTGCATCGCCGACGGAAAGGGAAAGAAGTTCGGCGGGAGCTACGTCCACAACTATATGAATCCGGCCACCGGGATAGCGACGAGCGAGACGAAGACCGGTGTGACCATGTTGTATCCAGCCGATTGTGACGGCCTCGTATACTACCTGCCGACGCCGAAATCACCGCACGGTGTCGATATCGATCCGTCGGGCGAGTACATAGTTGCCGGTGGCAAGCTCGCTACCGTCATCCCCGTGCACTCGTACACGAAGATGATCAAGGCGATCGCCGACAAGCAATTCGAGAAGACGATCGACGGAATCCCGGTTCTCCGTTACCAGGCAGTCGTCGCAGGCGAAGTACAGAAGCCGGGCCTCGGCCCGCTGCACACCGAGTTCGACGGCAAGGGCAACGCCTACACGTCGATGTTCATCTCGTCCGAAGTCGTGAAGTGGAAGCTCGGCACGTGGCAGGTTCTGGACCGGATCCCGGTGTACTACTCGGTGGGACACCTGATGATTCCCGGCGGCGACAGCAAGAAGCCGTGGGGCACGTATCTGCTCGCGCTCGACAAGATCACGAAGGACCGCTACCTGCCCACAGGCCCGGAAGGATCGCGCTCCGCGCAGCTGATCGACATCAGCGGCGACAAGATGAAGATGTTGCTGGACTTCCCGACGATGGGTGAGCCGCACTACGCGCAGGCAGTTCCGGCGAGCCTGCTGCAGCCCGGCTCGCTCAAGTTCCAGAAGTTGACGGACAACCACAACCCGGATGTCACGACTGCGGAAGCCGCTGGCGGAATCACACGCAAAGGCAAGCGCGTCGATGTGAAGATGATTGCGATCCGCAGTCACTTCGCGCCTGACAATCTGGAAGGTATCGAGCTCGGTGATACCGTGTACTTCCACGTCACCAACATCGAGCAGGACTGGAACATCGCGCACGGGTTCGCAGTGTTCGGTGCGAACACGTCCGGTGTCACGCTCCCGCCAGGCGAGACAAGGACTGTGAGATGGGTTCCGCAGGCAACCGGCATCTATCCCTTCTACTGCACGGACTTCTGCTCCGCGCTGCACCAGGAGATGCAGGGATACGTTCGAGTGTCTGCGCCTGCGATGCACGTTCCACTAACGGCCAACATCAGCAAGGTCGCACAGACTCAGAACGGTCGCATGCCCGCCGAGCAGGGCGAGCATGGCGAGCATGGCAAGCGCGCTGATGGCGAGCGCAGGTAGAATGATGTCACGCTTCACCCGCATGCTCACGGCGATTGCGTCGCTCGCTCTTGCAGGACTCTTCGTCCTTCCACTGTGGCGCGTACAACTGGTCGCGCCACAGTACCCGGAGGGGCTGGGCATGCGGATCGGGATCAGCGATGTCCGCGGGACCATGCCGACGGATCTCGACAACATCAATGGTCTGAATCACTACATCGGCATGAAGCACATCACGCCGTCGGCGATTCCCGAGCTGCGGTACATGCCGTGGATCGTTGGCGCACTGATACTACTCGGACTGATCGCCGCCAGTGTGGGCAGCAGAAAGTTGCTGCTCACCTGGGTCGGCGGGTTCGCAGTCCTTGCGGTCGCCGGACTGATCGATTTCTGGCGCTGGGAATACGACTACGGCCACAACATCGACTTCGACCACGCGATAATCAAGATCCCGGGGATGACATACCAGCCTCCGCTCATAGGCGTGAAGCAGCTGCTCAACTTCACGGCGATATCCTGGCCGGATACCGGTGCGTGGCTGGCACTGGCTGCATTCGGGCTGGGTGTGCTGGCAGTCATAATCACGTTCCGGCAGCCTGCTCCGGCTGCTCAGGAACATGCGCACTCGTAGGTTGCTGCGCCCCTGCGCAGCCGCGCTGGTGTTGAGTTTTGGCGCCGTCACCACGCCAGTGCTGGCGTCGCCCGTGGTTGCTGCGCAGCAGGTCGTCAACGTGTCGCCGACCGGGCCGGTACGCAGCATACGGAAGGCGCTGACGATGGTCGCGCGCGGCGGCACGATCATCGTGCATCCCGGAGTCTACAAAGACACCACGATCGTGGTTTCGCTACCCGTCACGATCATGGGAGAGCGGTATCCGGTCCTCGATGGCGAGGGCGTGCGCCAGATAATGACCGTGACGGCGGATAGTGTTACGGTGCGCGGTATTGCATTTCGCAACGTCGGTGTCGCGTTCACGGAAGACCTCGCCGCGATAAAGGTGGTGCGGGCGCGCTACTGCTCGATATCCGACAATCGCATCGACAATGGCTTCTTCGGTATCTACCTGCAGGAAGCCCAGTACTGCGCGGTGATTCGCAACGTCATACGCGGCACGCACGCACGCGATGCGACATCCGGCAACGGTATTCATCTCTGGCACTCGCGCGACATAGTCATCCAGGGCAACCGGGTGTCCGGTCATCGCGACGGAATCTATTTCGAGTTCGTTCGTGCAACTCACGTTCATGACAATCTCAGCACTGGCAACCTGAGATACGGCCTGCACTTCATGTTCTCCGACAGCTGCGACTATGAAGGCAATACCTTCCGGCGCAACGGTGCCGGTGTGGCCGTCATGTACACGCACAACGTGCGGATGGTGGGTAATCATTTCACCGACAACACAGGCTCGGCCGCGTACGGTTTGCTGCTCAAGGAGATATCCGACAGCGAGCTCCGGGACAACATCTTTTCCGGCAATACGTCGGGGCTGTACGCAGATGGGGCCACGCGGCTGAACGCGCATCACAACACCTTTCTCAACAACGGCTGGGCGCTCAAGCTCCAGTCCAGCACCGAGGATGCCACATTCACGGCCAACAACTTCGCTGGCAACACGTTCGATGTGAGCACCAACAGTCGCTCGGCAAATTCGACTTTTCGCGGCAACTACTGGTCCGAATATCAGGGGTACGATCTCAACCGCGACGGTGTGGGGGATGTGCCGTACCGTCCGGTACGACTCACGTCAGTCGTGGTTGCGAGATATGAGCCTGCGCTCATACTGCTGCGCAGCAACTTCCTTTTGTTGATGGACGCCGCGGAGCGCGTGCTGCCGGCTCTCACACCTGAAACGCTGGCCGATTCCGCGCCCGCGATGCGATGGGTAAAATGAAACGACCACTGCTGCAGATCATGAACGTGTGCAAGCGATTCGGCGCAATGGACATCCTGCGCTCGGTGGATCTCACCGTCGCGGCCGGCAGAGTCCTGGCAATCGTCGGCCCCAACGGCGCCGGCAAGACCACGCTCATCAAGTCGGTGCTCGGCCTTACCCGTCCGGACGCAGGACGCATAACATTGATGGGCACCGACGTACTGGGCGCGAACGCATATCGCTCCAGCATCGGTTACATGCCCCAGATCGCGCGCTTTCCGGAAAATCTCACAGGCGGGGAACTGGTTGCACTGTTGAAGGATCTGCGCGGACCGACAGCGCTGCTGGACACGGAGCTCATCGATTGTTTCGGGCTCGAGCAAGCTCTGGAAAAACCTCTTCGCGTGCTGTCCGGTGGGACTCGGCAGAAGGTCAACGCAGCAATGGCATTTCTGTTCTCGCCAGAGCTGCTGATTCTGGACGAACCAACCGCCGGTCTCGATCCGCTCTCGAGTAGCGTGCTGAAGGACAAGATTCTGGTGGAGCGCGGCGCTGGCAAGACGGTCATGGTGACGTCACACATCATGAACGAGCTGGAGGAGCTGGCAGACGATGTTGCGTTCATGGTCGATGGCCGCCTGGCGTTCTCCGGAACACTCGACGATCTCAAGCGCGTAACGGCGCAGACGACGATGGAGCGGGCAGTGGCAGCGATGATGATGCGCGACTGTGCGGAGGCGGCATGAACACCATGATGAAGGTTCTCAAATATCAGGCGAGAGACGCCATCCGCAGTCGGTGGTTGATTGCCTATGCACTGTTCTTCCTCGTAGTGACCGACGCGCTGCTGCGCTTCAGTGGCGATCCGGTGAAGGCTCAGCTGAGCCTCGTGAGCATCGTCCTGTTCGTCGTTCCGCTGGTCGCCATCGTATTCGGCACCGTATATCTCTACAACGCACGGGAGTTCGTCGAGCTGATTCTCGCACAGCCCGTCGACCGTCGTCAGACGTACTGCGGCCTCTATCTCGGCCTCACACTTCCGCTGATCGTGACCTTTGTCGTCGGTCTTGCGCTGCCGTTCGCCTTGAACGGACTCGATGCGTTGGCCTGGGGCAGGCTCGCAGCGCTCCTCGTTGCCGGAACCGTTCTGACGTGTGTCTTCACAGCAATCGCGACGTCGATCGCCGTGAAGTGCGAGGACCGCTTGCGCGGCCTCGGAGCCGCGATCGGAGTGTGGCTGCTCGTCACCATCGTGTACGACGGATTCGTGTTGCTGGTACTGGCGGTGCTATCGGAGTATCCGCTGGAGCGTGCGACGCTCGGACTCATGATGGCCAACCCGATCGACATCGCACGTGTCGGCCTGCTGCTGAGATTCGACGGGGCCGCGATGATGGGCTACACGGGCGCCGTATTTCTCAAGTTCTTCAGTGGCTCCACTGGAATGGTCGTCGCCACGCTTGCGCTGACGGCCTGGATAGTCGCACCAATCGCGTTCGGAGTGCGCGTGTTCCAGAGGAAGGACTTCTGATCCGTCGTCAGAAGGACCGCAAGCACAGAAACTACGAAAACAACAATCTTACCGGATGGAATCGTGAATCGTTCAGGTCTCAAGTCGAGCTTTGTCGTACTCTCCCTGTTGGTGATCGGCGCGTGCGGCGGTGGGGAAAAGAAGGGAGAGAGCGAGGCGGGAGCTCCAGCTTCGTCGTCGCAGTCGTCGTCCGCGAGTGGCGAGGTGGCTGCTCCGACAGGAAAAGTCGTGGTCGTCGAGCTCAACAGCGACGCGCAGGGCAACTATTTCAAGCCTGCGAAATTCGAAGTGCATCGCGGTGACGTGATTCGGTTCACACTGAAGAGCGGGGTACATAACGTGCACTTCCTGCCTGATTCCAATCCCGGCAAGGCAAACCTTCCTCCGGCGAGTGATTTCCTTCAGCTGCCGGATCAAACTCTGGATATCCCCGTCAACCTCGCACCGGGAAAGTACTATTTTCAGTGTGATCCACATGCAGCACTGGGGATGCAGGGACACGTGGAGGTAGAACGCTGAAGGCAAGTGCCACGGATGCGCTGCGACGGAGCAAGGGCAAATACTGGTACAACTCTCCGGCTGTAATCCCCGGCCTGGCGACGGCCTTTGTCCTGAGTGGTCTTGCGGCATGGACCCTCAGGTCACCCGTATGGGCCCATAACATATGGATGACTGGGCTGGTCGCGGGTGGTGCAATCGTCGTGACGGGCACCATCCGCGGTGCGCTGCACGGCAGGTGGGCATCAGACATCGTCGCGGCCATGGCGATCGTTACATCGGTCGTCATGAACCAGCCCCTGGCCGGCCTGATCGTAGTGGTAATGCAAACTGGCGGCGAGGCGCTCGAGCGATATGCTGAGGGCCGAGCATCGCGTGCGGTTCAGGAACTCGAGGCGGATCGTCCCAAATCGGCCCACGTTCTGCGCGACGGCGAGGTAGCCGATATCAGAGCAGACGAGATCGTCGTCGGCGACAGGATAATCGTGCGCGCCGGCGAACTGATCCCGTGCGACGGAATCGTCGAAGAGGGTAGATCCGAACTCGACACATCAAGACTCACCGGTGAATCGCTGCCGCAGTCGATCGAGCCGGGCGTACCGGTCAGCAGTGGAAGCATCAACGGCGATCGGTTGTTCACGATGCGCGCCACTGCGATCGCCGAGGCAAGTCAGTATGAGCGTATCGTGCAGCTGGTGCGCGCGGCACTGGAAACCAAGGCGCCGTTTCAACGGATCGCGGATCGCTACGCCGTCTGGTTCACGCCAATCACGCTCGTGATAGCGGTTGCCGCGGCAGCAACCACGGGAGACTATCAGAGATTTTTGGCGGTGCTCGTCGTCGCGACACCATGCCCACTCATACTCGCCCCGCCGATTGCGATAATCGGGGGAATCAATCGTGCGGCTCGGCGTCAGATAATCGTGCGCAACGGCGCCGCAATCGAGCGACTAGCGACCGCCAATGTTGCAGTGCTCGACAAGACCGGCACGCTGACCATCGGAAAGCCCGTAGTTCATGCAGTCATTCCATATCCGCCGTTCTCGCGCGCAGATCTATTGCGTCTGGCCGGCGCCGTGGAACAGGGCGCCGCCCATCTGCTCGCACGTACACTCACCGACGCAGCAAAGGCGGAGAATGCATCTCTCCCACCCGTTCGGGATGTCGTCGAAGCTCCCGGCCGCGGGGTCACCGGAATAATCGGCGACGATACGGTAATGGTCGGCTCGCACGGTTTCATTGCTGAGCGTCTGACGCTGGACGCCGATAATTCGATTCCCGAGGATTCCTCCGTCGGACTCAAGGCGTATGTCGCGATCAATCGAAGATTCGCGGGCGTGGTGGCATACGACGAACAGCTGCGAGACAGCGTGCCAGCAATTCTCTCCGAGCTCGAGTCACTCGGCATTCCACGCGTCCTGCTGCTGTCAGGCGATCACGGCGACAATGCCCGAGCGATAGCAAAGTCGCTCGGCATTAACGAAGTTCGCGGCGATATGAAACCGGCAGATAAGGTTGATGTGGTGAAGGAGTTGACCGCAGCGGGTAGTCGCGTTCTGATGGTGGGTGACGGCACCAACGATGCGCCGGCGTTGAGTGCCGCAACCGTCGGAATAGCGCTCGCAGGTCACGGCGGCGGCGTCACCGCGGAGGCAGCCGATCTCGTGATTCTGGTCGACGATCTGGGCCGCGTACCCGAGGCGATTCGCATCAGCCGGCGCAGCATGAAGATCGCACGAGAAAGCGTCTGGGCCGGACTTGGGCTCAGTGGAATCGCAATGCTGTTCGCGGCAGCCGGCAAGATCGCGCCAGTGCCCGGCGCGCTGCTTCAGGAAGTGATCGACATCGCGGTGATAATCAACGCACTGCGTGCCAGTGCTGGTCCGCGGCAACCCGTTCAGCGACCCATCAAGTAGTCGATGACATCGGACGCGGTGTACGTCGTACGCTTGCCCAGGAAGTTCTGAATACCAAGCAGATCATCACCGCTCGTCAGCAGCGGCGGCTCCTCGATTCCGCCACTTCGCACCTGCGGCTGCCCGATGTTCGCTGTCAGTCCGTTGCAGAGACATTCACGACCCTCAGTGTCCTCCAGCGCGCCGCCCTTCTTGACATACGCGTCCACCGGCTCGGCGGGACAGCGATATCCGATGCGGCCATCTGCATCGCGATAGGCGGTGCGCAGATAACCGAGATCGCATTTACGCTCACGACGCGGCCCGTCGGCGTTGTCGCCGGCCCATCGCACAACCTTGAAGGGATATCCTGTCGGCGACGCACGCGGATCTGTCACCACATCCAGGTCTCCCAGCGCTGCGTGGGCCAGGACTTCCTTCTTGAGCGACTCCGCGATGCCCGATTCCTCGCAGTAGGCGAATAGAGTTCCGACCTGAACGCCGGCCGCACCGGCGACAAGCGCGTCAACGAGTGCCTTGGGTGAACCGGCGCCACCCGCGATCCAGAACGGCAGCCCGAGCTCGGCGATGCGTGCGAGGTCGACGACGTCGCGCTCTCCATAAATCGGCTCGCCACGCTCGTTCAGCTTCTGTTCACCTCGCGGTGGCGCGTTGTGTCCACCTGCGGTCGGACCTTCCACCACGAAACCATCCACGCGGCCATTCGCCTTTCTGGCAAGCGTGGCTGCAAGTGACGTCGCCGCCACGATGGCGATGAACTTCGGCCGTTTCATCGGCATCGACTGATCGACACCATGAGCCGCCGGATCGAAGCTGAGAATTTCCGACTCGCCGGCCGGCATTCCTTCGACGTCGAATTTCATCGATGCAGTGCGATGCTCGGAGAGCGCATCCAGCACGCCGGGAATCTCACGTGGTATTCCAGCGCCCATCAACACGTAATCCACGCCGGCGAGCATTGCACCGCACAGCGACGCCAGGTTTGGGAGCTGTACCTTGGTGAGAAGATTGACGCCAACCAATCCGTCGTGACCTTCCCTGGCCAGATACACTTCGACGAAATTCGCGAGCATCGTGACCTGCTGGCGCGCGACGCTGACGTGTTGCTTGTACATCGGAAGCATCTTGTACGGCTGACCTGCTGCGCGACCGTTCGGAAGGAAGTAACGCTTGAGTGCATCCTCACCGACGTGGGCGATCGGAAAATGCTGGATCGCTCGCCGCACGTGTCCACCCGGATCGCCGTCCTGGAGTCGGCGTACAAAAACCGTATCGAGAGCAGTCCCCGAAACGACGCCAAGATGGCCGCCGCGCGCAACGGCGCGCGCCAGAGTCCAGTTTGAAACACCGACTCCCATTCCACCTTGAATGATGGTCGGAAGCATGATGTTGCGCGGTACAGTAGTCATGCGGTGGGAAGTTACGGCTGGCTACTGCTGCGTTCAGTCGGGGTAAGCTGGAAATATCGTAAAGGAATCCCCGACCATCATCACTTGCGCGACGGATCTGGCGCCGCCGTAAATACGAACGTTTTGACTAACGCGAATGCAAACAGCACGAGCAACACCGACTGAAGGGCGGTAGTCTCGACCGTGGGGAACAATCCCAGCCACGAGATGTCGGGTACGTGCGGCAGCGGCGTCATCGGCAGCACGTTACCCTCCTGCAACTCCCGTATCCCGCGACCCGCGAATACGAACGCCATGTAGTACAACAGCAGGCTGGTGGCTGCGAAGAACGTCCGCATCGGGATCTTCACACCGAACCGGTAGAACAGCACGAATACGACGCCCAGCGCAACGGAGCCTGTGACAATTCCCAGCGTGAGCGGCAGCGCCGCGCCGTGTGCCTGACTGAACAGCGCCTGATAGAAGAGAGCCGTCTCCGCGCCCTCGCGGTACACCGCAAGGAATGCGATGAGCATCAATGCTCCGCCACTGCCTTGCTCCAGCGCCAACGACACCTTCTCTCTGATGAACTTCTGCCATTTGTGCGCTTCGACCTTGGAGATCAGCCAGTAGCTGACGGAGAAGAGCACCACGACCGCAACCAGCAGCGATACCGCTTCGACGATTTCGCTGCTGGCCGGAATCGCGGCGAGCGCAGTCTTGAGGATCACTGCTGTTATTGCGCTGGCTACGACACCGAGTGCCGCGCCGATCCATATTGAGCGCAACCGTTTGCGGTTTCCGGTCTTGATGAGAAACGCGACTACGGCACCCACAACGAGTATCGCTTCGAATCCTTCTCTGAGGATTATGATGAACGATTGCCAGAACATCGTTACGGCGCTTTCGTCACTTCCACTTGCGAGCGCCACCGCGCGCGGCAGTGCGTCTGCGATCGCGTTGCGAGCACGAGTCGCCGCACCCGTATCACCGCCGCGCACTGCGACTCTGAACTTGCCGAACGAACGCTCCAACGATGAAACCAGTCGGGGGTCCTTCGCGCGCACAACAGTTTCGAGCGGCTCGAACGCGAGGTACGCGTCGAATGCTCCGTCGCTTGCCGTGGCGACGTTTCCGCGCTTCGCCGATGCGAGCGAGCTGTCAAGCAACGCGACTATCGACGCCGCGGTGCTGCTGGCACCGGCTGCAGCGCCGGCAACCTGCGACGGCAGTCGCATCGGCTGTCCGCGCAGCTGGTACACATAGTTCACTACCTCCCATCGCTGCTGAGGAGTAAGCGACTCCCCGAACGGCAACATGGCAGTGCCGTTGATGCCGACCGACGTCACATTGTACGCAAGCGTCGGAGTCAGATTGGGAGTACCCGATACGCTTCCGATTGCCGGCACAGGCGTGGACAGAGTCCGCGCCATGGGCCCGTCGCCGAGCCCGCGCGAACCATGGCACGAGGCACAGCTTTCCGTGAAGATCTGTCGCCCGGCGGCGGTATCCAGTGGTGCAGACGGCAGCTCCAGTTTGGCTGCGTCGCCCAGGGCCGCAAGCAACGACGCCCGGTATTGTTCCAGCATCGCCGGTGGTCGTTTCTGCTTCACGGCGCCGATCAGCTCCTGGAGTGCGGCTCTGGCCGCCGGAGCGTCCCGTCCCTCCAATCGACCCGCGACCTCACTGGCGTTCTCCAGGAATCCGGCGACCTCGGCGTACTCCTCCGCCGAGATGAGCTGGCCTCGCTTGTCGACCGCCAGCCCGTATTCGGAGACTGCGACCGATACGATGCTCGCCAACCTTCTGGCGGCCGTATCCTGGGATCTCATGGTTGCTGGCGTAAGCCATAGTGAGGCGAGGGCGCAAAGGCACCCTACCCGCCGCTTGCAGTTCATATCCGATAAAAACTATCGGGTTACACTTTTACCGCTACTGCGGGGCCTGTCCGGCCGCGGGGCGGCTTCAGGCAGGGGTGGCTCCGGGGCGCCGCCGGGCGCCGTCGATGGTCCGCCACATATTGTATACAAAACAGTATGCCGCGACGGCTGCCAGGACGCCGCCCGTGCCCAGCACGAACGGCGCAGCCGGCACTGCATTTGGCGCGAGGCAGAAGCCAATCACCATCAGCGCCAGACCTGCATTGGCGAGCCACCATTGCACAGCTGCCACGTTCCGATTGTGCAACGGATGTCCAGTGAAACGCGGGATTACATGATATGCGACACCGTAAATCATCATCGTCACAAAGCCCAGCAGATTCATGTGAACGTGCGCAGGCCGGTAGACGATGAGTTGCGGATGCACGGCCATGGCGACGCCGAGCGTTACGCCGAGCGCGAGCCAGGTGATGCTTGCCTTGAGAAACGCCTTTACGAACCACTCCATGTACACAATTGCGTGTGAGTGAGATACAGCTGCTGCTCGTGACGCAACTTACGTGAATCAGGAATTGATCGGTGTCGGCGTTTCCCTGAAGTAAGCGCGGCGATCTCCCGACACGGAATCCTGCGTCAGCGCGCCGTGGCAGACCTTCTTCGTTCTGTTCTTCTTCAATCCCGGGCTGCGTCGACTGGTGCGAGCAATGTTGCCCACAATCTTACGCGCTCGGCTGTGATCGCGTTTGGCGGCTCGAGCCAGTACCGTGTGGGAACAGAACCGATCGGCCAACCAGCGAGGTAATCCTGTACTGTACCGGACACACCACTCCCACGCGCTTCCTGCATTGCGCGCGTGGGGTAGTGCACCATGATCTCTCCGCCACGAGCGGTGTAGCCAAGTCCCGTGGAATCAATCAGCATGCGGGAACGTTGTGCTGGCGATCACTTCCGGGCAATCTGCACGCGCCAGATTTCCGGTCCCTGCGCCTGATACGTCCACTCGAACGTACCGGGATGCTCGGCTTCGAGCTGATACCGCAACGGACGCGGATCGTGGTCGTTGATGAGAATCATCGCTTCCCCTTTCTTGAGACCCTCGAACGCGCGAAAGATGGTGGGATGCTTGTCGCGCGGGGGAATGACGCGAACGTCGAGCTCTATCGGGCTGGTGGACTGTGTTGCAGTTGACTGTGACACGTATTACTCCTGATAGGAAAATTGGTATCTGTCGTGAATTGTTCGATTCTGCCTGCTATGCGTTGCGCCAGATTCTCACCTGGACTTCGCCGGTCTCTGGTTCGTCTATGATGAAGTGAAATCCTCGCTCTCTCAGGATTGGTAGAAGGAACTGTGGGACACGCTGATTGACCTGGACCAGCATGCTGTCCACAGGCAGCGTCTCGAGCGCTTCCAGCGTGCGCACCAGTGGCTCTGGAGGTTCGAGGTCGCGGACGTCGAGCCACACTTCCGTCCGTTCCGTGACACGGTTGTCCGCCGCGCTGTCGGTCATCACGATTCGTGGTGCGACAGGTGCCGTTGCCGTTGCTGGTTGCGTTGCTGGTGCCGTTGCCTCGGTCGCTTCCTTTTTCCGAAAGAACCAGACCGACCAATCATCATCGGCATGCTGCTCGGCCTTGTGGCCAAAGCCACGTTTCTCCATTACTCCGAACAGCGGTACCGGCTCGAATGGGGCGCGTAGATGCAATACCGCGTCGTCACCGAGTCCAGCGACAGCAGCCATGATTCGTGAGAACGGCTCACCTCCCTTCTCGAGCTCATCGCGCACGTCCAGCTCGACGACGGATGTGAACGGAGGCAGGGGAGTCGAATCATCCGATGTTGCCGCGACGGGACTTGCGGAAATATTCGCGCTACGGATCCCGAGTACGCCGTTGAGCTCGTTTACGAGCGACTCGACGTTCATCTTGCACACGCGAGCTGCCTGTGCCACCGTGGTCACCCGGGCCATTATCCGGCGCATCGGTGAATGACGCAATTTCGCCAGTTGCGGTGAGTGGCTCGCTATGACGTCGATCAGACGCTCGTCGCGCTCGAACAGGCTCTGCAGCTTGTCGGACGCCTGTACAGGGTTCATGCTCGTATTCATCTGATTGCCTTCGTGATTGTGGGTTGCACGCTCGCCGAGCCGATGCCTCTGAACGAAGTGGCAAGCGCCACGCGTGCTATCTGACTCACGAACAGCGCTACGGCGGACGCGACCAGGATCGCTGCGATCCGGACCACTGGTGAAATGCCCGTTACGACACCTGTCACCATGCCGAGAATGCCGACAGCGAATAGCGCGAGATCGATGTGCGCAACGAGCGGGGAATACAGCTGCGCCACGGTCGGAACGCTCTTCTTTCCCATCTCGTTGCGGAAGCGTGCCATCCAGGCTAGGAACGGCACGATCTTGTAGAACTGCCCGATCACATAGAGCGTGAGCCCGGCAAGCAGGCCCAGCATCACGTAGGCAGTATCGAGTCGACGGTACTCCTGCCCCAAGGCCAGCACTACCGGCGCCAGTGCGGCGGTCGCTGCGAGAAAGATGAGAGCGGTGCCAGCATGTCGCAGTCCCGCGTCGAGTCGTGGCCGCTTGCGTGCTCTGAAAAAGAGCCACGCCTGCCGCAGAAAGCAGAATATTCCGCATTCAATCAACAGGAGTCCCATCCACACGACGACGCTGGATCTGACGCTGTGGCCGACCAATATTCCCGGTGCCAGAATCAGGACGCCAGCCGTGAGCAGCGTGAGTGCACGAGCCGTCCATCTCGTGTCCGCGCCGTGCGCCAGGAGAAACATCGGCAGGAGGCGATGTGATATGCCGACGATCATTACCAGAACCCACCCGATCAGCGCAACGTGGAGATGTGTCGCGAGCACGGTGACGCGCCAATCGCCGAGGAATCCAGTGTGCAGGTTCTGCGCGAGCATGGCACCGATGCCGAACGTCACAGTGAGAAACGAGAGTGCGATCACGATCGCACTCCATATCACGTCGCGATCGGCCACTCTGCGCAGCGACAGCGCGACATTTACGATGAGACACGTGACGCCGATCGCGATCAGCGTGATTCCGGAGTTGCGGAGCAACACCGAGCTGAACGCAACTCCAGACGCAAACAGTGCGACACCGGGCGCGAAGGCACAGAAGCTGACGTGTCCGGCGCGCTCCGATCTGATCGATACACCGAGTGCGACTGGCAGCAGTTGGTACATCGCCCCGAAGATCGTCATGCTGAGCCAGCCGAGCGTGAAGCAATGTGTCACGCCGGCGACATGCGGAGAGAGATACAGACCGGCGGCGAGCTCCGGCGCGATCCAGATGAGTCCGATGGACCCGACGCACAGGAAGAACAGCGCGGCCGCGAAGTGCTCGCCGGGCAGGCGTAGCGACGGAGCTCCTTCCATTGCAAGCGCCGCCATTCCTGGCGCACGTGGTGGCGCTGATCGTGCGGACCAGGCTGGAGCGCGAGCCGCGATGCGTGGTACTGGTGGTGCGGCACTCACTCTGCCACTGCCTCGCCTTGTGCGAGCTGCCAGCCAAGCGCGTTGACGACTCTGTGCGCGATCGCGTCGAAGCTTCTCGCGAACTCGCTGTCGCCTCGCGTGATTACGGTCGGAGTGCCTGCGTCTCCCTCGCCCACCGCCTGCGCGTCGAATGGCACCGTTCCGAGCAGCGGCACGTTCAGCGCGGTCGCGACGATGTTACCGCCGCCGCTGCCAAATGCGCCTGACATGTTCTCCACGACTCCCAGCACTGGCACATCCAGCTTCGCGAACATGTCTCCCGCCTTCTGCGCCTCGACAGCCGCAAGCCGCTGCGGTTGCGTGACGACGATTGCACCGGATACTTCGACGGCCTGCACGAGACTGAGTGGAATGTCGCCCGTGCCCGGCGGCAGATCGACAACGAGCACGTCGAGCTGCGGCCATTCCACTCCGCGCGCGAACTGCTTCACCGCCTTCGATACCATGGGCCCGCGCCAGATCGCCGGCGATCCCTCGCCCAGAAAGAAACCGAAGCTGATGAGCGTAAGTCCCATCACTTCAACCGGAATTATGTGCTTGTCAGCCGTCACGCGAACCTGTTGCGCGCCGTTCTCGATTCCGAGCAGGATCGGCACACTGGGGCCGTAGATATCGGCGTCGAGGAGGCCGACTACGAATCCCGCGCGAACGAGCGCGAGGGCGAGGCTGACTGCGACCGTACTCTTTCCAACGCCGCCCTTTCCCGCGCCGACGGCGATGATGTCGCGGACGTTGCTCAGCCTGACGCGGTCCGCCCATGGGTCCGGTACTCCGGCGCGTGCGTGTCCGGAGTCGGGAGCGTGCGGAACTGGCCTGGTCGGTGGGTCCGGTTTGACTATCTCGACAGTGACGAGTGTCGCGCCCATTGCGGCGAGGCGATCCCGGACCGCGACACTCAGCCGCTCGGGGATGGACTCGTCAGTGGTGCGGAGCGCCAGCTGAACCTTGACCTGGGTCCCGCACACGGAGACATGCTTCACCATCCCGAACGACACTACATCGCGCGTCAGCCCCGGGTAGTGAACGTCTCCCAGCGCGCTGCGTACCTTATCAACGTCGAGCTCGATATCTGGCTCAGCTGTTGCCATGACAGCACGCTAGCTTGACTCCACTTGGCGAGGTGTGACGGATGTCTCAGGAAGACGAGCGATGACCGATCATGTAGTTGGTTCTGCAGCCCGCGCGAGGGTTCTGCACGAAACGCTGGCGACACAGTTTCCAGCGTCACTGTTCCAGTTCGACGGGCGAATGGCGGACGGATACTACTCCGATCGCTATTTCGTTCTGACGGCAACGACCATAGCGCACGCCGGGCTCGATCCGATTGTCACCATGCAGGTGTTTGCAAAACAAAAGGGGATCCTTGCTGGCATATACGAAGCGCTTCGAATGCTGCAGACTCAGCTCGCGATCAATCCGCGTACCGGTGCTCGTTACGACTTCGCCGAGCTTACGATCGATACGCTCGTGGATGGCGACGTCGTCGTTCCGTGGGAGCCGGTCATGCACATCACCGGTCCCTACCTTGCGTTCGCGCATCTGGAAACCGATTACCTGGGCGTGATCGCAAGGCGCACATTGATCGCAACCAACGTGCGACGCGTCATCGACGCTGCCAACGGGAAGCCTGTCATATTCATGGGTGCCCGGCACGACGACTGGCGCGTGCAGACCGCGGATGGGTTCGCGGCGAAGGTTGGCGGGATCGCCAGCGTCTCCACGGACGCGAATGGCGCATGGTGGGGCGGCGGTGGCGTTGGCACGATGCCGCACTCGATGATCGCATCGTTTGGTGGCGACGTGGTGCGCGCAACACTTCAATTCGCACGATACTGCCGCGACGCGGCGCTGAACATCGACATCGTGAGTCTTACCGATTACCACAACGATGTGATCGGCGACTCGCTCGCAGTCGCACGCGCAATGCGCGATGAGTTTGGCGACGGCGCGCTTTGGGGTGTGCGGGTCGATACGAGTGAGAAGCTCGTCGACAGGTCGCTCCAGGCGCAGGCGATGCGCTTTCCGGAACGACGGCTCAATGGAGTGTGCCCGGAGCTGATCGTGCTGCTGCGGTCAGCGCTCGATGCCGAAGGGTTCCAGTACGTCAGGATCGGCGTGTCCGGCGGATTCCATGGGCGGAAGATCGAGCGCTTCGAGGCTGACCATGTTCCCGTTGACTTCTACGGGGTGGGGAGCTCCCTCCTGGGCCACAATGACGGTGACATCGACGGCCTCGCGAACAACTTCGACTTCACCGCCGACGTAGTTCGCCTGAATGGGAACGCCGAGAGCAAGGTGGGCAGGGAGGAGCGCGGCAACGCGAGCTTCATACGGGTGGATCACGAGCTGCTCGAGCGGCTCCAACTCACAGCTGGCGCGCAATGAAAGCCGCCTCAGCTTGCATGTAGTCACACCGCCCCGCAGATTGCGCGCGATGATACCGGTCGAGGTTGGGTAGTGACAGTCTGCCTGTGGCTCACGGCGCATGGTTCCAGTTGCCTGGAGGCTGTCGCGGTCATCTTTGGTATCATCAGCGTCTACCTCGGCACGCGCCAGAATATCTGGAGCTGGCCTACTGCGCTCGTCAACGTGGCGCTCTTCTTCGCGCTTTTTCTCGAGTCCGGTCTGTATTCGGATACGGGGCTGCAGGTAGTCTATTTCGTTCTGTCACTGTATGGGTGGTACGAATGGCTGTACGGTGGCGCCGGCCGTACTGCGATCACCGTAACGCGCACGTCGCGAAGGACGTGGAGCGTGCTGGCTGGAATCGGCGTCGTCGTATGGGCGTTGCTCGGAACCATCACGTCCCGGCTGCCTGGAACAGCACTGCCGTACGTCGACTCCGCGACCACGACTGTGAGTCTGCTGGCTCAGTGGATGATGACCCGCAAGCTCATCGAGAACTGGTTGATCTGGATTGCCGTCGACGTGGTGTACGTCGGCATGTTCATCTATAAGGGCCTGTACCTCACCGCATTCAACTATGGGATCTATCTCGTCCTGGCTGTGATGGGTTACATCGCATGGAAACGATCGCTCGCGGCGACGGCTTGATCCGGGTTGTTCTGATCGGATCGGAATCCACTGGCAAGACTGTGCTTGCCAGGGAGCTTGCCGAGCACTATCGCGCCGAGCTGGTGCCCGAGTTCGTGCGCGATTTCGCCGTGCAGAAAGCATCTCCAATCGAGCTAGCTGATACCGACGCAATCGCGCACGGACAAATGGCGCTCGAAGATGAGCACGCAAAGCTGGCAACGCGACTGTTGATACAGGATACGGATCTGCTCAGTACCGTCGTATACAGCGGACACTATTACGGAGAGTGTCCGGCGTGGATTGCCGCCGCTGCACAGGAGCGCAGGCCTGACCTGTACCTTCTGCTCGAGATCGACGTACCGTGGGTGCCGGACGAAGTGCGGGATCGGGGAACGCGCCGCGAAGAGATGCAGCAACTCTTCCGCGACGCGGTCGCCGGATCCGGGTCAGCCTACGCCGTGATCGAGGGGACGTGGGAGCAGCGATCGCAGCGCGCACTCGCTGCGATCGATCGGTTGCTCGCGTAGCGTTCAGTATTGCCTGTACTACGCGAGCAACAACGCGCGATCAGATTCCGACTTTCAGTGTGACGAACACGTTGCGGGGCGGAAGCACGAAGTAGTACGACACACCGTCGCTCGCATATCCACTTCCGTATTTCTTGCTGTTCGTGAGATTGTTACCGCGAACGAGCAGCTCCGCCTGACCGATCCGCCAGCCGATCGACGCATCCAGGTCAGCGGACTCCGGCAGGACATATCTGCGATCGCTCGTGTTCTCCAGGAACGAGACGCTCTGATATCTGCCCTGCACGGCGAGATCGATCGACGGCGTCAGCGCGAACTGCGCGCGCGCGAAGCTCAGGAAGCGCGGCGTGAGCAACGGCTCGACGTTATGGTAGGTCACCGGTACATTGCCCGACGAATCGGTGTATTCGCGGATCCGGTTCATGCTTTCCGTCGCGTTACCGGAGAGTATCCAGCGCGGAATTCCGCGATACGTGACGTCGGTCTCGATACCGCGACGGTAGCTCGATGCGACGTTCTTGTTCAACGGGCTTCCGATGTAGCTGAGCGCGCCAATCGGCGCAATCTCGTTGCGGAAGTCCATCGAATAGAGATTTGCCTGGACATCCAGCGTCGCGCTGCGGTAGTTCGTGCCGATCTCGACGTCGTGAACCGTTTCCGGTTTCACGCGACTCAGGCTGCCGACGAATCCGACACTGGACGTGTCCAGATTATCGAAACCGGCGAACATGTCGGTACGCGTCGGCTCGCGCGAATTCTTGCCGTACGACGCGTACACGGACAGCGGACGAGTGAGCTGATATGTGGCACCCACCTTCGGATTCAAGAACGACCATGAGATGGAACTGCCCGGTATGTCGGCATGAACGTCCGGCCTGTACCTGAACTGGGCGTGCCGTGCCTGAAGATCTCCGAACAGAGTTGCGCGCCCCAGGGTATATCCCACCTTGGCGAAACCAGCCAGATCATGCTTGTAGCTCGTATTGAAGTACAACGGATTGTTGAGATCCGGATGCATGAATGCGTAGTGATCCCGCGCGTAGCTGTCGCCGTTGGCTCCCACGTCGAGCTTGAATCCGGAGAGATGATAGCTCCACGCACCCGTGAACCCGTACGACACGAAGTCGAGGTGCAACGTTTCGAGCGAGTCCAGGAGGACGTCGTAATCGCCCGTGGCAGCCAATCTGTAGAGCGTCCCCGTAAAGGACGAGTTGGAGTTGACCAGATGGGTGTACGACAGGGCTGCCAGTCGCTCACCGAAGCCGTCGCGTTCCTGCGGGGAGAGCGGGTTGATGCGGCGATTGGTGTCCAGATCGGCTTTTGGAACGGCGAGGTAAGCCATCGTGTCTCGCATGTAGCCGGCCGTGACTGTGAATTTCAGAATGTCGCTGTCGCCAAAGTAGCCGCCACTCAGAAAGCCGGATGCGCCGTTGACCCCGGAGTGATACCGGTATCCGTCGGTCTTCAGCTGCGACACGCGTCCGTAGAAGGCAAGATGGTGCGGTAGCAGACCTGTGTTGTAGTTCGCGCTGGCCCGCAATGAACCGAACGATCCTGCCTCTGCCTGGAGTGTGCCGGACCGCGGCGCAGCGGCGAGCGACATCGTTTCCATATTGATGGAGCCAGCGTACGAAGCTGTACCGTTGCTGCTGGTTCCGACGCCTCGCTGCACCTGTATTGACTGCAGACTGTTCGCGAGATCGGGAAAGTCTGCGAAGTAGAGAACCTGATCTTCCGGATCGTTGAGCGGGATTCCGTCCAGGGTGATGTTGATTCGCGACTGATCGATGCCGCGCAGCCGGATGTAACTGTAGCCCCAGTAGTTGCCGGTTTCGGCATACGACGTGAGCGACGGAGTCTCGCCCTGCAGCACGAGCGGAATGTCCTGCCCGAAATAGTGCTGCTGGATGTCGCTGCGCGACAATGTCTTCTGCGAGATCGGCGCGTCGGGTTCTCTGACCGCCGAGATCATCACACGCTCGAGCTTCCGGGCCGAATCGGCGCGGGACGTCGTATCTCGTGTTGTGTTCTGGGCCGTGAGCGGCGTCGTGGCCGCAAGCGTGAAGAGGATTGACGTCGCAAGGGCAAACGTCGTGACGCGCCTGTAGCGCGGGGGTGTAGCCACTCCATTCATTTCACTGACTCCCTACGCCGGTACAAACCGGATCAGGTTCTACGGGACTCTCTCAGCCTGCGCCCTTCGTGGGCAGGCACCCCGGTCAATGGATCAATTTATCGAGCGAGGCGTGATGGCGCCACGCTCATGCGCGGATCACTCAGTGGCTGTTTCGACTTCCTCGTCCAGGGGAGAGCAGAGCCATGCATACAACCCGACCGTGAAGATTGCGCCGCCAAGCAGCATGAGCCACAGCTGCTCATGCCAGATCAGGCCAATGAAAGCGATGGTAATCCCGGCAGCGGTAATCAGCGGCTTGACGGTGCCTGCTGGTACGTCGATCCCGAGCTCCGCGGCTGTTGATTCAGTCTCGTGCTGGTATGGCGCGGCGCCACTGGCGATCGGGTGGCCATTTCTGTCCCACAATGGATATCGTGACTCGATGGTCGGCACCACAGCGTAGTTGTAGACTGGTGGCGGCGATAGCGTGGACCACTCGATCGTCGGTGCGCCCCAGGGATTGTTGCCTGCGATCGCCCCATGCCGGCGACTCCGCAGAACGTTGATCACGAAGATCAGCGTCGCTACGGCGATGATGTACGCGCCGATGGTCGATAGCTGGTTGTCCAGCGTGATCCCCTGTGCGGCGTCGTACGTATACACTCGCCTCGGCATCCCGTTGAGGCCGGCGAAGTGCATGGGGAAGAAGGCGAGGTTCGCCCCGATCAGCGTCAACCAGAAATGCCATTTGCCGAGCGGCTCGTCGAGCAGGTGGCCGGTCACCTTGGGGAAGTAGTAGTAGAAGCCCGCGAACAATCCCATCATCGTGCCGCCGAACAGCACGTAGTGGATGTGCGCGACGACAAAGTACGTGTCGGTCTGCTGCAGATCGGTAGGCGCCGATGCGTGCATGACACCGGAAATCCCGCCAATGGTGAACATCCCGACCAGGCCCAGCGCGAAGAGGCACGCGGTGGCGAAACGGATAGAGCCGCTCCACACGGTCGCCAGCCAGTTGAAGATCTTGATTCCTGTCGGGATCGCGATGAGCATCGACGTAACGCTGAAAGTCGCATCGGCGACCGGCCCCATGCCCACGGCGAACATGTGGTGCGCCCAGACACCGAACGCGAGAAATCCGATCAGTATCAACGAATACACCATCGCGGGATATCCGAACAGCGGCTTGCGCGCGAAGGTTGGCAACACTTCAGAGACCAGGCCGAACGCCGGGAGAATCAGGATGTACACTTCCGGATGGCCGAACAGCCAGAACAGGTGCTGCCACAGCAGCGGGTCGCCACCGGCCGCTGGTTCGTAGAACTGCGTCCCGAAGAATCGGTCGAACAACAGAAATGTCAGCGCGATTGTCAGGACTGGAAACGAAACCAGAATCAGGAACTGTGTGACGAATGCCGACCATGTGAATACCGGCAGCCGCATCATGCGCATGCCAGGCGCACGCATGTTGATGATGGTCGTGATGAAGTTGAACGATGAGGCAAGCGTGGACACTCCCAGGATCTGCAGTCCGATCACATAGAAGTCCATGTTGAGGCCCGGGTTGTACAACCGGGTGCTCAACGGCGCATATCCGAACCATCCGCCGTTTGGCGCCGCGTTCCACAGCCAGCTCGCGTTGATGAAGAGTCCACCAAGCAGATAGACCCAGTAGCTGAACGCGTTGAGTCGCGGAAAGGCGACGTCGCGCGCGCCGATCTGAAGAGGGACGAGGATGTTGAAGAAGGCCGCGCTCAACGGCATGAGAGCCATGAATATCATGGTCGTGCCGTGCATCGTGAATATCTGATTGTACAGCTCGGCGGACACCAGTCGGCCATTTGGTCCAAAGAGCTGCGCGCGGATTACCAGCGCTTCGATTCCACCGAGCAGGAAGAATGTGAGCGAAGTGTAGAGGTACAGCTGGCCAATTCGCTTGTGGTCGGTGGTGGAGAGCCAACTCCAGATACCGCTTCTTTCTTTCCTCTCTACGTGCCGCGCGCCCTCCACAGACGTTCCTGGAGGAGCGGTCACTGTCGTTGCCATGCGTCCATCCCGTGTGCGAAATGGGCAGAGCTCGAAGTGGTGATGCACGGACCATTTCGGCAGTGCCTCCGACGCAGTCTAGGACGATGGACGGTCGCCTGATGTGACTTATGTCACGTTTCGCGAGTGTCTATCTCCCTTGCGCGCGTGCTCGCAGCTTTGCAACATCAGGAATCCGCATGCGCCCGCGCGGGAGCGATTCCACCAGTCCGGTGCGCTTCAACTGCCGCATCGCGCGTGAAACCGATTCGCGGGCGCTGCCTATCTCCATCGAGAGTTCTTCCTGCGTACGATCGAGCTTGATCTCGATTCCGAACTGAGTGTGCGTGCCCGATCTTTCCGCATATCCCACGAGCAGCATCGCCAACCGCGCAGCTACGTCGTGGAATGCAAGCGTCTCCGTCACGTGAACGAGGTGACGGAGGCGCTTGCCGAGTGCGTGAATTATCGCCTGAGCGATGTCCGGATGCTCACGGTACATCGTTTCGAAGTCGTCACGCGCGAGAAACATCAGACGTGACGGCTCGACGGTAATCGCCGATGCGGGATACGGGCCCCCGTCGAACAGCGGCAGCTCGGCGACCGGACGACCGGGGCCCTCGATGTGCAGCACCTGCTCCTTGCCGTCCGGACTCGTGCGGTAGATACGCACTCGTCCAGACTGGATCACGTAGAGGCCACGGCACGTGTCGCCAGCGGTAAAGAGCACACGGCCAGCGCCGAAGTCACGCGCGACACACCGGGCTGCAAGCTGGTGAATTGCCGAGTCTTCGAGTTCCGAGAAGATCGCCATCTGCCGGAGCAGATCGGTGATCGCGGTTGAGGACTCGTCAGTCGATCTTTCCCGTATCATGGGGCGCCGATTCGGAGCGGCGACCACGATGGAGCATCGCTGGCCGGAAAGCTGTCGATGGTGCTATCCTGGAATATCTCACGCATATCGTGCACACGACGTTGCTCGATCGCGCTGTCGAACAACGCACGGGTGGAGTCAGTGCAACTGTCTCCGACACAGGTGAGCGGCGGTACCGAAACGATTCTGCGGTTCCGGACCCTGGCCATCGCGAGTGGCGTACGCAGACGCGTGCCGTCCTGCAGCATCATGGTTGGAGTCCCGCGGACGCGATATTGCTCGCGACCGATCCTGCCCTCCTCGGCGACTGCGGCACGTGCGGCCGGACTTGCGAAGTCACGCTCGAATCTCGCGAAGTCGAGATCGGCAGCGCGTGCCAGCTCGAGCAACACACTGCGGTCGCCGATGTTGCGGCTCTCGCCGAAGAACGCGCGCCGTACGGCGAGATCGAGACCCATGGCGACATC
>Ga0207695_10001638_pt1 | contig 36175 bp, 31 predicted proteins | sample KBSC54metaG_FD_184354 | JGI IMG/M metagenome (GOLD analysis project Ga0207695, IMG submission 184354) | Corn rhizosphere microbial communities from Kellogg Biological Station, Michigan, USA - KBS C5-4 metaG (SPAdes) (version 2) | ecosystem: Host-associated > Plants > Roots > Rhizosphere > Soil... | reverse complement strand
ATAGTCAAATCCTTTCATAATAACTTTATCACCATAAGATTTGTACACTTTTTTCATCTCCAGAACCTTACCTCCAAGCCGCGTCATTTTCACCTGCAACGAAACTTCAGCAACCTCTTTTCGCTGACTAACTCTTTCTTCAACCTCTACAAAAGCATCCTGCCTGCTTTTAGATTTTGTAGTGCGTGCTTTGGGTTGTTTACGCATCCATTCCAGCTCTTTTCTAAATATATTTTTGTCCTTTAAAAGTTCACTTTGCTGTACTTCGAGCCTTAACGATTTCTGTTCTAAAAAATAATCATAATCTCCCTGGTATACATACAATTTTTCATCGTCAAGCTCTACAATTTCATTGCAAACAGTATCTAAAAAATAACGATCATGGGTAACCAGCAGTAGCGTACTTTTATTAGTTGCCAAAAAATTTTCAAGCCATTCTATCATCTCCACGTCCAGGTGATTGGTAGGTTCGTCCAGTATAAGTAAACATTTGCCTTCGTGAAGTTGAGCTTCGATTAAAGCCTGGGCCAGCGCTACCCGTTTTCTCTGCCCACCGCTTAAATTTTTCACCTGTTCATTCAGGTGATGAAGATTTAATTTCCCAAGAATTTGCTTTAAGTCACTTTCAAAGCTCCAGGCATTCGCTTCCGTGAGTTCGGTAACGAGCTCGCTTATACGATGTTCATCATGGCTTTCGTTATCCAGCAACATTTCATATTCCTTTACAATGCGCACTACCGGGTTATCAATGTTTAAGATATTATCCCAAATAGACAGATCATTCTCAAAAGCAGTCTCCTGCTGCAGCATAATAACCTTTACATCTTTATGCACCCAAACTGTTCCGCTGTCGGCAGTATCCTGGCCGGCAATTATTTTCAAAAGTGTAGACTTACCGCTACCGTTGCGGGCCACAAAAGCAATTTTATCCCCTTCTTCCACATGAAAACTAATATTGCTAAAGAGCTTTCTAATGCCAAATGATTTACTTAAATTTTCTATCGAAGCATAATGCATGGCGCGAAGGTAGTTGACCGTTTGAGGTAATTAAAATCTAAATTAGAAATAATATTGCGTCCTGTTGGCGGAGTTACTTTTTAAAGGCTGATTCACGTAAATTCATGGTTGGAAATAAATATCGGTCTCACTTTTAGTCCTACGAAAATGATAAATCAGAACATTATTTCGCCTTTGATACGATTTAAGGACATTTTTTTATACCGGCGGGACCCTTCATACTCTATTCATACTCTATCCATGCCTTTGGTATGCTTTATCTATACACCATCTATATACCCGCATCAGGTTGTCTTGCCCCGTCCTGTCAATTGTCTAATACAGGTTGTCTCTCCGCAAACTAACTATTATGGCGATTTCGAATACCTGGCAATACGAACCTTATAAACCACAAGCTCATTTGTCCGTTGTTACTGTGGTATAAAAAAAGCCAATTGTTTATTAACTTTGCGGCCATTCAAAAATGCAAATGAATTACTTTGTACATCCCACAGCAGTTATAGATGATGGTTGTGAAATTGGTTTCGGAGTTAAAATATGGCATTTCTCCCACATAATGCCTGGCTGCAGAATTGGTGATAATTGTAATATCGGGCAGAATGTAGTAGTATCACCAAAAGTAATTCTTGGTAAAAATGTCAGGGTTCAAAATAATGTTTCCATTTATGAAGGAGTTATCTGCGAGGATGATGTCTTTCTCGGACCATCAATGGTTTTTACTAATGTAATAAATCCAAGAAGTGCTGTTAGCAGGAAAGATGAATTCAAAAAAACCATTGTAAAAAAAGGAGCATCTATCGGAGCTAACGCAACTATAGTTTGCGGGCACAATATCGGAGAATTTGCTTTTATTGGTGCCGGTGCAGTTGTTACCAAAGAGGTGGCCGCTTATTCACTGGTTGTTGGAAATCCTGCCAGGCACGTGGGTTGGATGAGTGAGTACGGTATTAAATTAAATTTTGATAAAAATAACAGGGCTATTTGTCCCGAAAGCCAACAGGAATATTTATTGGAAAGTAACCAGTTAAAAAGAATAAAATAAAACATGAAAAATTTTGCATTGATAGGCGCGGGAGGTTACATAGCTCCGAGACACATGAAAGCGATAAAAGATACAGGCAATAATTTAATAGCCGCATTAGATAAAAATGATTCTGTCGGCATTTTGGATAGCTATTTTCCCGAAGCGGATTTCTTTACCGAATTTGAGCGCTTCGACAGGCATCTCGAAAAATTAAAACGCCAGGGGAAAAAAATTGACTTTGTTTCCGTGTGTAGCCCGAACTATTTACATGACGCACATATACGTTTTGGTTTGCGGATAGGCGCCGACGTTATTTGTGAAAAACCAATTGTATTAAATCCATGGAATATTGAGGCACTGCAGGAAATTGAAAAAGAAACCGGGAACCAGGTTTTTAGCATTTTACAATTAAGACTTCATCCCGCAATTATTGCTTTAAAAGAAAAAATTGATTCAGGCGCGGCTGGTAAAAAATATACTGTCGATCTGCAATACATCACTTCCCGCGGCCATTGGTATCACACCAGTTGGAAAGGTGATATGTCAAAAAGCGGGGGGATTGCTACCAATATTGGCGTTCATTTTTTTGATATGCTAATGTGGATTTTCGGACCTGTAAAAGAAAATACGGTTAACATGCACTCACAGGTTACCGCATCGGGTAAACTTGAGTTGGAAAAAGCAACCGTTAACTGGATGCTGAGCATAGACGTCAATACACTACCTGAAGCTGTGAAGGCCGCTGGCAAACGCACCTACAGAACGTTAACAATTGATGGAGATGCATTTGAATTTAGCGAAGGATTTACTGAGTTACATACAACGTCCTACGCGAACATTATTGCCGGCAATGGTTTTCCATTGACTGAAAATCTCAGGGCAATTGAATTGGTTCATGAAATCAGGAACTTCGGCATCAATAAATAATAATGGCAATTAAATCACACGAAAGCATATTGATTACGGGCGGTGCAGGTTTTATTGGTTCGCACCTTACCAGGTTATTTGTAAATAAATATCCTGATTGTAAAATAGTAAACCTCGACAAACTCACTTATGCAGGTAATCTCGAAAATTTGAAGGATATAGAAGATAAGCCCAATTACACTTTCATAAGAGGTGACATAGAAGATATGGAATTGGTGAAAAGTCTTTTTGAGAAATATCAGTTTACCGGCGTTTTGCATTGCGCTGCTGAAAGTCATGTTGACCGTTCGATAACTGATCCGCTGGCGTTTGTAAAAACAAATGTATTGGGCACGGTCTCTTTACTACAGGTAGCAAAAGATGCATGGAAAATTAATTATGATGGTAAATTATTTTACCATATTTCTACTGACGAAGTATACGGAAGTCTTGGCGATGAGGGCTTTTTTACTGAAGAGACTCCTTATGATCCCCGTAGCCCTTATTCTGCGTCAAAAGCATCATCAGATCATTTCGTGAGCGCATATTATCATACCTATAATTTACCCGTAATTATATCCAATTGTTCCAATAATTACGGTCCTTTTCATTTTCCTGAAAAACTTATCCCTCTTTGCATTCACAATATTATTAATAATAAGCCATTGCCTATTTATGGCAAAGGACTTAACGTACGAGACTGGCTGTTTGTAGAAGACCATGTAAGAGCAATTGATACTATTTTTCATAATGGAAAAATTGGCGAAACCTATAATATTGGCGGGCACAATGAATGGAAAAATATTGACATCATAAAAGAACTTTGCTCGCAGATGGATAAGAAGCTTGGGCGTGAGAAAGGAACCTCTGAAAAGCTCATCACCTTTGTAAAAGACAGGGCCGGGCATGACTTACGGTATGCCATAGACGCAACCAAATTAAAAAACGAATTAGGTTGGCAGCCATCGCTGCAATTTGAAGAAGGTTTGTCAAAAACGATAGATTGGTACTTAAATAATACCGAATGGCTGAATGATGTAACGAGTGGCGCGTACAGAAGTTATTATGAAAAGCAGTATGAAATTTAGACCTATATGAAAGGAATTATTCTTGCCGGAGGAAGCGGAACCAGGTTGTATCCTATTACAATGGGAGTGAGCAAACAGCTTATGCCCATATATGATAAACCGATGATTTATTATCCCCTGTCAACATTAATGCTTGCGGGAATTAAAGATATTCTTATCATAACCACCCCCGAAGACCAGCAACAATTTAAACGCTTGCTAGGAGATGGGAGTCAATGGGGTTGTAAATTGTATTACGAAGTGCAGGAAAAACCCAACGGCCTTGCGCAAGCTTTTGTAATCGGGGAAAAGTTTGTGGGCACAGATGCGGTTGCATTGATATTAGGGGATAACATTTTTTACGGAAGTGGTTTTTCAAATTTGTTGCAAAAGTCCGCAAACCCTGATGGTGCGGTAATTTTTGCTTATCCCGTTAGTGATCCTGAAAGGTATGGTGTGGTAGAGTTCGATAAAGATCTGATTGCCGTAAGTATTGAAGAAAAACCTGCAAAACCCAAATCAAATTATGCAGTACCGGGTTTATATTTTTACGATAATACCGTAGTAGAAATTGCTAAGAATATAGCTCCATCCTCAAGGGGAGAATATGAAATAACGGATGTAAATCGAAAATATCTCGCTGATAAAAAATTAAAAGTTGCCGTGCTTAACCGTGGATTCGCGTGGCTTGACACCGGAACTTTTGAATCGCTTCATGATGCTTCTGAATTTGTAAGAGTAATCGAAAAGCGGCAAGGATTTAAAATCGGCTGCCTGGAAGAAATTGCTTACCGAATGGGATTTATAAATAAAATGCAACTTAACATTCTTGCCAAGAAGTTTGAGAAAAGTGGGTATGGGGAGTATTTGAAAGGGATACAGTGATTCCGTCTCGTTCCAAATTAATTCGATTTAATAACTTTAAAAATATATTGTGGAGTAAAAAATTCTTCAAAAATTTTAAAGGATAATTTATTGAATAATTTTCTCTTAGGGTTTTTATTGTCAACATTTTGTATTGGCATTATGTCTTCAATTTTTAAACTTTCCACTGAATTAATTAAGTCAACCATATCTTTTTTACAAAAAAAACGCATATGAGTTTTATCGAAAATCCCTTGCGTTGTATAATTAAACCTGCCTTTGAATAAGATGGAATACAAAGCATGAATATCCCGTATATTTGGTATACTGATTAACAAATTGCCACCAGGTTTAAGCACATTTTTTAATCCTTGAAGAATAACCCACGGATTTATTAAGTGCTCAAGTACGTCACCGGCAATAATTACATCAAAATAATTATCAGCAAAAGGCAAACTTTCTTTTTCCAAGTCAAAAAAGTAAACCTTGTCAATAAGGGGATTTCTTTGATTTGTGCCGGGTAGTTCCATTAAGTCTATTCCAACCACTTCGCCGGCTAAACCCTGATTTTTGATGTATACTAGTGTTCCTCCGCCTCCCATGCCAACTTCTAATACCTTTTGTTGCGGATTAGCAGGCATTAAATTTATGAGATCAAGCCTTGGGTTGATAAAGTATGTTATATCTTTTTCTAAATACCCTTCATTGCCCATACGGTCTTTTTTGAATGTTGCAATATACAAGTAGTTTTTAAAAAGAGCTATTTTATAAAACCAATTACAACGACACTAATAACTTTAATTTTTTACGATAACAAGCTTTTTTTCAGTATCAACGCTGTAATAATTATTAGTAATCTTAATTTCCTTCAAATTTTGCGAAGGAAGATCAATAAAAGCTCCTGAAAAATTTTCTCCTTTACTATAGGGTTTTGTACGCAAAAATTTATTTTTTGTAAAAATTATATGTTTTAGTCCTGGAGCAGCATTTACTGTTTTTGAATAAGTGTCCGTAATTACAATATATCCGGGCGCAGCCTTTTTGTCCGGGTTTGGCCTAAAGTCGCTAAAAGTATTATTTTCAACATCCAAAGAATCCATTCCCCATTTGCTGCCCGTTAGCACGATACCACTGTAATTCATTTCAGAAATGTAATTATTTAAAATGTAACTCTGTTGTAACGAATGCAACATCATACCAGCGGAAAGCGCTTGCATCGATTCCGCTGTAATGGTATTGCCTATAATTTGAAGGTTGGTTAGCGGAGCGCCATTTGCCAAACTATTAGAGTATTCTTTTGCGTTTCCATTAGGCACAAATATCCCAATACATAAATTTCTCTTGGAAGACCTCGGAGCTGTCAAACGAATAATGTTATTAGATATAGTAATATTTTGCATTGGTAGATTAAGCCAAAAATTAACACCTATGATACAATCAATCATTTTGTTATTTTGTACAGAAACATTTTTCAAACCGGTATTCTTGCTGCTGCTTATAAACATACTGGGCCAGCATCCTTTAAAAGTATTACCTACAGCCGAAGACCCGCTGCCATGCAATTCCAAACCTCCGGAATTATTTCCTAATCCAATATCAATATTCTCCTGCTCTATGAGATTATCATTTACAACTGTACTATCCCACTCAGTGTAAATAAATGAATAATCATACTGATTTTTATTGGGAATAAGCGTACCTACATAATTTCCCCCATTTAAAAACTTGCAATTTTCAATAATAATTTTCTTCCCACTTCCCAAAATGTTAATCATATTGGTTCCTGAACAATTTTTTATAGTAATATTATGAATGTAATAGTTACTTCCGTGGGCAGTAAATATTGCTGAATGATTTTTAATAACATTGGGTGGAACAAGGTTATTGGCGCCATTTAAATCAATCATCAAATAAGAAAAACTTATATTGGTAATTTGCCTTCCATAAAATAAATGAGCATTGGCAGCAGTGTCAGTTTTATCGAAAATATGATCAGCCACCCGAATTACAGATTCATCTCCATCGCCCTTAATATCCAGATTGGAGTGAAGCAGTATAGAATAATTTTCTAGGTAATTACTTGTAGTTGTAAAAGATGAAATATTATAAACACCAGCGGGAAAGTAAATTATTGTTTTTATTGATGAAGAGGCGGCATTTATTGCCGACTGAATCGCTTTGGTATCATCGGTTTTTCCATTACCTTTTGCGCCATAATCTTTTACATTTATTTCCCCTTGACCAAATAAATGTAAAATAAAAACAATAAAATTTATATTCAGGAAGAGTGCTTTCATTGAGTTTAAATTTAATTGGCAAAGAAAATATGAACACAAATTTATCGCATAATTAGATCAAAGTAAGTAATTCAAAAGCCAAGATCCTTAATTAAAAAGCGGGAACCATCTTTTTTTGTATGTCGTTAAAAACATTTTTGAGATAATGTTCCAGATAGCCCAAACTGAGCGTTTTGCAATGCTTTATGAATTGTGTGAATTTCCTGATTAATATTGCCTGTTTTATTGATAGCGACTTCAGTAAAAATATTATTAACTTCGCACGCATTATTTAAACCAATCAGTAAAAATGCTTGTTTAAAGGAAGACATCTATGAAAATAACTGGCATAGTTTTATTTGTTCTGATTACAGTTTTTTTTTCTAAGCAATCACTTGCGCAATCAACTTTACTAAATACGAATAATTTAGAGAATGTTAATATTGATAACTACAGCGATGAAGAGTTGACTTCTATGCTTAAAAAAGCCACCCAATCAGGTTTGTCGGAATCGCAATTGCTTAAATTAGTTTCTGATAGAGGTTTAGCCGACAGTGAAATAACCAAGTTACGAAAAAGGTTACAAATTATCGACGATGCAGAGCGGTCAGCACAAAATAATAACACGCCAAATATTTTAACCGGCGATACTTCAATAACGCATGCATACGACTCATCGACATCAAGTGTTCCGTTACAAAAATTCAAGGCCGATCAAACGATTTTTGGTTCAGAACTATTTACAAGCAACAGCTTAGTGTTTGAGCCTAATTTGAGAATTCCGGCGCCGGCCGGATATATTTTGGGACCTGATGATGAAATAATTATATCCGTTTATGGATTCAGTGAAAAGAAATATAACCTCAAGGTAGATGAACTTGGAGAGATCTATATTCCGAACGTGGGGCCTATACCTGTAAGTGGATTAAGTATTGAGGAAGCGGGCAAAAAAATAAAAGCGAAACTTGGGTCAACAATTTACAGGGCAATTAATACAGGCCAAACGAAAGTGCAAATAGCTTTAGGCCAAATAAAGAGTATACGTGTAACCGTTATTGGACAAGCGAAAAAACCAGGAACATTTACTGTTTCCTCACTAACTACTCTTTATAATATACTTTATTTATGTGGCGGTCCCACCTCAATGGGGAGTTACCGTAACATTCAGCTTATAAGAGGAAACGAATTAAAAAGAAGTGCCGATCTATATAATTTTCTAGTAGAAGGTGATCAAAAAGACAATGTCATTCTTCAGGAAGGAGATTTAATCAGAATTCCCTATTACAAAAACCGGGTAACCTTATCCGGTGATGTAAAAAGAGAAGGCAAATTTGAAATGCTTGACGCTGAAACATTCAACGATCTTCTTAAATATAGTGGCGGTTTTACCGACAATGCATATAAAGGGGCCGTGAGCGTGATAAGAATTATGGAAACAGATAAAAATATAATTGATCTTCCCTCCTCACAGTTCGGCACTTTTAAGATCAATGGAAGTGATGAGTATGTGGTGAGTAAGCTTCAGGAAGAATTTGCCAATCGGATTATTATCGCCGGATCTGTACAAAGGCCCGGACCCTACCAACTTTCTGCTAATCTCACATTGCACGATCTTATTGATAAAGCCGGTGGTCTCACTTCGGATGCCTACACAAAAGGGGCGTCTATCTTTCGTTATTTTAATAATAAAATGCCCACAACTTTATTAATAGACCTTGATTCAGTTCTACAGTATGGTCAGAATGTTTACTTAAAAAAGAATGACTCTGTATATGTACATTCAATTTTCGATTTTACTGACAAAAATTATATTACGGTTGAAGGAAATGTAAGAAGGCCAGGAACAATTCCCTGGCGAGAAAATTTTACGCTTCATGATTTATTGCTCTCAGTCGGTGGATTAACTGAATCAGGTGATTCTTCGAATATAGAAATTTCCAGAAGAATAAGAAACGCAAATATCAATAAGGTTAATCATAATGAAAGTCTGGTTTTTGATATCAACCTTGCGAGTGATAACGATTCTCTTAAAAAAGCATATCTGCAACCCTACGATATCATAATTGTAAAGACACTACCAGGCTATACTAATCAAAGGAGCGTATTGGTTTTAGGTGAAGTAAAAAGTCCCGGAAGATATAGCCTCGAAAAAAGCGGGGAAAGGATAAGTGATGTAATAAAAAGAGTTGGGGGATTTAAGGCTTCAGCTGATAGTGCATCTATTACAATACGAAGGAGCATAAAATCAAACTTAACAATACAGGAGAGAGAAAATCTTTTTCAACGTATTTTGAATATCAATACCGATAGTATTTCCCAAAATCCAAGACTAAGAAATGAATTATACAAGACTTATGATTTAATAAGTGTTGATCTTGCAACTGCTTTAAGCGACCCAGAAAGTTCTGAAAATCTTGCACTTGAAGAAGGTGATATACTAACGATTGACAGAAGTACTAATCTCGTAAAAGTAGAAGGAGAAGTTTACTATCCTACTATAATACCATATAAGCCAAATAAGAATCTTAGATATTATGTTGACCGGGCTGGCAGTTTTACAAGCTTTGCCCGTAAAACCGGAGCTTTGGTAATCCATCCTGACGGTAGAGTTGAGTCAGTAAAACATTTCCTATGGTTTAAATCTTATCCATCCGTTACGCCTCGGTCTGAGATTTATGTACCACAAAAAATAAAAAGTAACCGGCCGGGAATCAGTATAGGCGAATTGGCTCTCATGGTGTCTGCATTAGGTATTCTCGCTAACGTTTTAAAATTATAACAGCTGTAACATAAATTAATACGTATGGCTATTGACGGAAAAGGCAATATGATCATTAAAGACCTCAGCAAAAGTTTTAGATATTTATTAAAGTTTTGGTGGCTATTTCTTATTGTTGGAATTCTGGCGGGTTTGTCAGGTTTATGGTATGCTTCCGGAAAAAAGCCAGTTTATAAAAGCCGCCTCACATTTGCACTGGATGAAGGTAGTAGCAGTGGTATTGGGAATTTTCTGAGTCTTGCATCACAATTTGGCTTTAACGTTGGCGAAAGCAAAGACATTTTTTCAGGAGATAATATCATTGAAATAATGAAAAGTCGCCGTATGTTGGAAAGGGTTTTGCTTTCAGTAGATACTTTTAATAATAGACCGTATACTTTTATTGAATATTATTTAGATAAAACAGAGAAACGAAAAGGTAATCCCAAACTTGAAAAGATTCATTTCCCCGTAACACAAGCCAGAACTGATTTTAAATACAACCAGGATAGCGTACTGTATAAAACTTATCTTGAATTTGCCAATAATTATTTAATTGCTCAAAGGCCAGATCGAAAACTTGGCATTTATGAAGTAAATGTCATGAGTCCCGACGAGAAATTTACAAAAGATTTTACCGACAAAATTGTTGCCGAAACAAATAGCTTCTACATTGAGATAAGAACAAAAAAGGCAAAAGAAACATTAGATGTTCTTGAGCAGCGTGTTGCTTCTATGAAAAGCAACCTCAATTCAAGCATAACTAACAGGGCTGATGTACAGGATGTAAATGTAAATCCTGCTTTTTCAGCAGCGCAAGTACCGGTATTGAAACAACAGACAAATATACAAGTGTATAGCGCTGCTTATGGTGAAATGTTCAAAGATCTGGAACTTGCACGGTTTAATTATCTAAATGAAATCCCTTTAATGCAGATAATTGATAATGCAAACTACCCGATGGAAAAAATTAAATTAGGAAAGTTAAAAGCTGCCATACTATTTGCTTTATTTACTGAGCTATTATTACTAACAATTTTCGGGTTATACAAATTATTTAGTAATTAAACTTTGCTATTTCAAACAATTTTAAGATAGTTTTTATAACAAGATAAAGCTGCATTTATTTGCATAACATAAAATGGATTTATTTTTAAAATTCAGAAAGGATTATTTTAATTATTTCTTAAGTATAATTTTACCTGCACTTATTTCCGGCATTTCAATTCCCGTTTTTAAACATTTGCTTGGCGCGACGGGTTATGGAAATTTTTCTATTTGGTTTAATGCCGTATTAATACTGACCTCCATTTTATCAGGCTGGATTACACAAAGCATTATCCTCTTTTATCCCTCAAGTGCTAATCAGCGTTCATTCTCAAAAGAGGCGCTTATTTTATCGGGACGCACACAATTGGTTTTTTTTATACCCACTTTATTAGTAGCATGGAATATTGGACATAACTTTATTTTAGCCCTGTTATGTTCTCTGGTTTTACTAGTAACTTCAATACAGTTTTCCATACTGCCCATAATTCAGTCAAGCTTCCTTTCAAAAAAAATAATTCTTTCAGAGCTGATACGCGTAGTTATTTATATAACATTTGCTATTCTATTTTTAAAATTTTCTCCACTTACATATCTGTATTCCCTTTTCATTTCAGTAATAGCAGGCTATTCTTTTTCTTTGTTTTATTTGATAAAACAAGCAAGAATTTTTTTTAAAAAAAAGGAATTACCTGGAACTAAAGACATTGGACAAAAACACTTGTTTAATAAATTTTTTAATTATGGTGCACCTCTTTCGTTGTGGTTTGTGTTTTCTTATCTCCTGTCATACGTGGATAAGGTATTTATGCTTAAGCATTTCGGCGGGGAAGCACAGGGAAACTATCAGGCAATTTTCGATTTATTATCCAAAAGCATCATTTTGGTTATATCGCCAATTGTAACTTCCTTATTTCCTATACTAACATCTACATATGTAAAAGGTGATAATTCCGAAATAAGACGCCTCTTGAAGAAAATAATTTTATACGAAATAGGAGGATTTCTGATTGTAACTATATTGTACTGGTCGTTTGGTGCATCTTTATTATTCCGGCTTTTAAAAACACCAAACACGTCTACCTTTCGATTAATGGGATTTATTGTAATTGCAGGTACTTTCACCTGGCAAATTGCAGTCTTAGTACAAAAGCGATTTGAACTGAAATTAAGGAGCCTTTACCTGCTAATGATGGTTACAATAGCATTTGCATCACAGATTATTTTTTACATTGCATTTAAGAATTATAATAATCAATTATTATATCCACTTGGATTTTTGTTATCAGCTGTTATCTATTTGTTCTTAATCTCAGTTTCAGAGTTGATCGTAATCTTAAAATCTTTAAAGCTCAGATCAATAAAAGGGTAGTTAACAATTATGTATCATTTTGAAAACATATTGACCTCATTAATTTTTATCGTCGCACACTTCTTACTATTTTTTTTGAATTATGAACTAATGAAAAAGAAAATAATGCACCCTGCTGTATTATTTTCATTAGTTTGGTTTATTGTTGTGTTGTTACATTTCATTTTCAGTTTTACAATCTTAAATGAATTGCCTCCATTAAGGACATCAACCTACATTGTTTTTTTTATTGGTGTTATTGCTTTTAGTTTCGGCGCCTTCATTGAAACACTTTTATGGCAAAAAAACCATACTATTCAAACAACAGCAACTCGCACTTTTGCTGATAAAGATATAAGCCTGCCATTATCCATTATTTTATTAAGTATATCAGTAATTGGATTACCTTTTTTTTTATATAAATCTTATAAGATATTTATTGAATCAAATATTGACACTTTTTTTATTGGCTTGAGAAGTGAATTATTGTATGGTGATGAAGACATTGGAGCTTTAAAATATTTATTCCCTTTTTCATTGGTTTTGTACGCTTTTATTCTTAGTTCCTTTTTAAAAGATAAGAAACTTATTAATAGAGTTTTATTAATAATTAGTTCTTTAGTTACACTTGCGTACGCAATCTTTACAACTGGGAGATTAATTTTTCTAATAATTCTTGTTGTGTATCTAGGAATGCGTTTTATATATAGCAATCACTTTTCTATAAAGAAAATATTTCGGTTCGTCATTTTTTTTATGATCCTTTTTATAGGCTTAGGTATAGTATACGATAAAGGTGGTAGCACTGAAGATTCAATAAGTGATAATATAAAACCGGCCGCCCAAGGTACCGCAATTTATATGGTAGCATCATTAAATGCTCTTGACAGAAAATTAAACAATCAATTTAACGTTAACTATAATGGAAATAATTCATTACGCTTTTTTATAAAATTGGGTAATGAACTAGGTATGGTAAAAAAAGCAAAAGTTAATGATTTGATACCACCTTTTATTTTTACACCGTACCCCACAAATGTATATACGATTTATAGCTCGTATATTGAGGATTTCGGTAAATTTTATGCATGGTTTATAATGGCTTTTTTGGGAATAATTCAAGCATGGCTGTATAATATCGCAACTACTACTAAAAGTCTAAGATATTCGTTTTATTATGCAATTTTATTGTATCCGTTATTAATAAGTTTTTTTGCAGATCAGTATTTTGCATTAGTTTCATTTTGGTTGCAGTTTTGCTTTTTTGTTGAAGCAATTATTTTACTAAATAAAATTTGGGGGCTCCGAAAATGATCGACATCGTTATAGTAAACTGGAATAGCGATAATTATTTAAGTAAATGTATCCAGTCAATTTTTATCAAAGAAAATGAATGCTTTATTAATAAGGTTGTTATAATTGATAATAATTCATCTGATAATTCTTTACAAAAGATAAAGCCCGATAATAAGCTTGTAATTATTCAAAACCACGAAAATAAGGGCTTTTCTAAAGCCTGCAACCAGGGTTTTCAATTATGCACCTCCGAATATATTTTGCTTTTAAACCCAGATACGCAACTTATGGAAACAACTCTTGCAGATTGTATTTCGTTTATGAGTGAGCGCTATGACGTTGATATTTTGGGCTGCCAACTTCTTGATGATAATAATAATGTAACCCATAGCTGCGCCAGATTTCCAAAACCATTGAGATACTTTTACGATGCCTTAGGATTATCTAAAATTGCACCGGCCCTTTTTAAACCTTCGTTGCTAATGACAGACTGGGATCATAAAGAAAGCAGAAAGGTGGACCAGGTAATGGGAGCTTTTATGTTTATGCGAAAAACAGTCTTTGAAAAAATAGGATATTTTGATGAGCGTTTTTTTGTTTATTACGAAGAATTAGATTTTTCGAAACGGATTGCTGATGCCGGAGGAATTACTTATTATAATTCCGATATAAAGGCAACCCATAGTGGCGGGGGCACTACCAGTAATGTAAAATCTTTTCGTCTATACTTAAATCTTCGAAGCAGATTACAATATGCAAAAAAATATTTTACCGTAACTGGACATTTTACAGTATGGCTTTGTACTTTCTGTATTGAGCCACTTACCAGGAACATTTTTTTATTGCTGAAAGGAAATTTCAAAGAGATCAAAGAGGTTTGCAAAGGTTATGTTCTTTTATTACAAAATAAATTCTTAAACAGATAAATTGCATTTAAAAAAATATGTTCCGAGCCACAAAAATTTTTCTTCAAAGCTTTCCCTTGCAGGTTATTTCCTGGAAAATAAAATGCAAAGTTTTTCAAATAAAAATTACTCAACTTAATAAATGGCAATATTATTTTAAAAATAAAAATGGAATTGAAATCGGCGGTCCCAGCGGTATCTTCAATGTAAGCGGCTATTTGCCTTTATACAATATTGCCCATTCAATTGATGGTGTAAACTTTAGCAATAATACGGTGTGGGAAGGAACATTGCAGGAAGGCAACACTTATAAATATTATAATAAAACCGGTTATCAATATATAGCAGAAGGTGATAACTTATCCAATATTGCGAATGAGACTAATGATTTTGTTTTAAGCTGTAATAATCTCGAGCACATGGCTAATCCGCTAAAAGCTATTTTTGAATGGAAAAGAATCTTAAAAAAAGATGGAGTAATGCTATTGGTACTGCCCAACAAGGAGGCAAATTTTGATCATAAAAGACCTTATACATCTATTGAACATTTAATAAACGATTATAATAGCAAAACTACTGAAGAGGATACGACCCATTTAAACGAAATTTTAAAACTACATGATTTAAGAAGAGACCCGCAGGCAGGTTCTTTTGATAATTTTGTAACACGCTGTAACAATAATATAAAAAACAGGTGCATGCATCATCATGTGTTCAGCCAAAAATTATTAAAAGAAATGATGCAATTTTGTAATCTGAAGGTTTTACGGCAAAATACCACTTACACCGATCACTACCTGTTAGCCACAAAAAATATTGAACAAAGCAACTTGTAATTCGATTAAATCGACTGCAATTAAATGGCTTTGGAAATTAATCTTTCAAAAATCCGGGTCCAGCTTACATCAAGACATGCATCCGAAAAGTTGTTTTTTACGAAAGATAGATTCTTATTAACCAATGACTTTTTTTCTTCTGCGTTCATATTTCTAATTTCATGAATTTTTTTAATCCAATCATCACTATCAGCACAATATAACTTTTCTCCCGCTTTATCCATAAGCTCTTTATAGGCAGGCGTCGCAGAAACAACAGTTGGCAGCCCGGTAAACCAAAATGAAATCAATTTGTTTCCTGGCTTATGCCATCCGAAAAGATTGTTCTTATTCAATGGGATAATTCCGCAATCACATTGGCCGAATACTTTATAATTATTGCTCAAATCCCATTTATGATATATCGTTTCAATTGGCAACTGGCTCAATATTTTTCTTACGTCATTATTAATTAATTTGCCATACAACGGATAGGTTTCATTCGTAATAATATGCAATTCGCAAAATGAACTAAGCTGCTTAAAGACTTCTTTAAAATGTAAAAAATGTGGCAGCACAGCACCTTGTCCTTCCCATACCAATTTCAATTTATTCTTTATTGAAAAATCAGTTTTAATAAACCGGTATTCGTTTTCCATGTAATCAAGACTGACGATTACATTATTATTCCACTGTTCAATATTTTTTTTTAATTCAGTGCTGGAACAAAGAACGACATCGGCCATTTTAAGCCATTTTATAATAAGCTTCTTATGATTGAAATAAAGTAATGTTTCTTTCCTCAATATAAACCAGCCAATGCCCTTGAATAGTGTATTGAAAATATTTGAGGAGAATATTAAACTATCCACCATTTCAAACATAAACTTTGTTTTTGGATATTTCCTCTTATACAGAAGCCACTTACTAAGATTTGCAGGAGCAGTTAATAAGATAATATCGTACTCCTTATTTTTATCAGCTATTTCGAATGGTACGTTATTTCTTTTTGCAAAATAAGGAAACCTGCGGCGGTCCCCTGGTTGAGATAAATCAGGCAAATAAGGAACATAACCTATTTTTAGTTTCTTAAAATCCATATATCATTTTGTAAACTATTAAAGCCGGTGTTAATCTTACAGATAACACCATAGAATTTTCAAATATAGCACGGAAATGATTATCCATATTTCATAATAACAAGGTTATTAACAGCGATTTCGGCAGAAACATAAAAAGATCGAATTGGGTTATTCATTTAATTTTCGCAATAAATGAAAATATTTCTCTACTTGTTTTACAATCTCGCGACAAAAAATTCGTTAATGGTATAGAACTAGAATTCTTACACAATGACCCCTAAACCTTATTTTTTGCAGATAACTGCATGTGCAAAATATTTTAATGCCGTAAAAAAGTATCTGTATTTATCGGAGGCTACCCGCATAATTGCCCTTTTTGAAGAGCTTTACATCAATAAACGTGTAATTCTAACCCATCTCCCGGCGAAATATCCAGCCCATCATTTTATATCAATAGAAAAAATTCGGGCTATCGTTCCAGGTTCATTTTTATTTTTTCAAATTTCATTTGATGATTGAATACGAAATAAAGCCCCAAAATAAGTTCTCATTAGGATTAAAGGAACTATGGAAATATCGTGAGCTATTTTATTTCTTTACCTGGCGTGATGTAAAAGTAAAATATAAACAGGCCGCACTTGGGATTTTATGGGCCATATTACAACCGCTGGTAATGATGCTGATGTTTACACTTATATTTAGTAAAGCGTTAAATGTGAGTAGTGATGGAATACCTTACCCTGTCTTCGCCATTAGCGGATTACTTATCTGGAACATCTTTAGTAACGGCCTTATTAATAGCGCAAATAGCATGGTGACAAATGCCAACATCATAAAAAAAATATATTTTCCAAGGCTTATAATACCAATGAGCGCCATTTTAACCGCTTTGGTTGATTTCGCTTTTGCCTTAATTATCTACGCTGCAATTCTTATTTATTATCACCAGGAGGTAAGCATGCTTAAATTATTTCTATATCTCCCGTTAAGCATTTTAATTACTGTTATAACCACTTTTGGACTTGGTACATTCCTGGCCGCGTTAAATGTAAAGTACAGGGATTTTCAATATATCATTCCCTTTATGATCCAGTTTTTATTATTTGCCAATCCCGTATTGTATTCTTCTAAAGCATTTACCAACCCTGTTATTAACGGGCTTATGAGAGCAAACCCAATTGCATCAGCAATACAATTATGCAGGAGTATATTTACAGGTATTGAAGTTGATTGGCAGGCAATAATGTTTGGAAGTATAGTGGCTGTATTATTATTATTAGCCGGTATATATACCTTTAGAAAAACGGAAGCATATTTTGCAGACTTAGCATAATGTATGAAACCAATTTTAGAAATACAACATATTACCAAAAAGTTCAAACTGGGAGAAAAGCAGGAAGGCTATCTCGCATTAAGAGATGCTATTTCCAATCCTTTTAAGAAAAAAGAAGAAAAGAATACCGCCTTTTTTGCTTTAAACGATATAAGTTTTGATGTTTATCCCGGCCAGAGTATTGGAATTATTGGAAAAAATGGTGCAGGTAAAAGTACATTATTGAAAATTCTAAGCAAAATAACTCCTCCAACAAGTGGTAAAATAATCTGCCGTGGAAGAATAGCGAGTCTGCTGGAAGTGGGTACGGGTTTTCATCCTGAATTGAGCGGACGTGAAAATATTTATATGAATGGAAGTATCCTGGGAATGCGAAAAAGCGAAATCAATACCCATTTCGATGCCATCGTAAATTTTAGCGGAGTAGAAAATTTCCTCGATACACCTCTTAAACGCTATAGTAGCGGAATGCAACTTCGTTTAGCCTTTGCCGTTGCCGCACATCTTGAACCTGAAATTTTAATTATTGATGAAGTACTTGCTGTTGGCGATGCAGAATTTCAAAAGAAATGTTTAGGTAAAATGAATGAAATAAGCAAGAGCGGAAGAACAGTCTTATTTGTAAGTCACGATATGGGTGCTGTACAAAATTTATGCGAAAATTCTGTACTGCTAAATTTCGGTAAAGTGGCCAGGACAGGACCTACCTCTAATGTAATAGATGATTACCTGTTAAACACTAATCGTAATAATAAATGGGAGCAGCTTAAGAATATAGACAAACCTCATTTCTCAAAAATTGAAGCTATTATACATGGTAAACAGCCAAATATTAGGTTGCGAATTGATTTCACCATTAACAGTCCTGCAGAAATGCAGCCATCCTTTGTAGCTTTTGATATAGCTAATAAAAGAGGAAATGTAATCGGCCAGTCAATCCCCAACAACAATCCGTTTATATGTCTAACAAAGGAAAAAAGAGAGTATTCAGTAAATATTGCCATTAATGGTTTTGTGCCTAATGATTACGTGATAAGTGCCTGGATAGGTCCTCACAATTCTACTACTTATGATCATCAAAAGGAGATCGTTGGTTTTTCAATAACAGAGTCGCCCCAGGAAGGAAGAATTTTCCCCCATACGCCTGATCACGGCAATATAATATTGCAATCAGAAGTTTCGGGCAAATTCCAAAAAATAAATCTTAGCTAATGATTAACAGGTTTATTAGTAAACTGCCTTTGCCGGATAAATTAATTTTTTTCAGTGGTAAATTTTTTAATAAAATCGGTAGCTGGATCTTAAGCTACAAAAAATTTGGCTTCTGGCAATTTCATTATAATAAAATGGAATTTCAGAAGGTCGATATTGATTTTGATGGTAAAGAATTATTTTATAAAAAGGATAGTGTTAAAGCCTTAGCAAGAAGGTCGGGCAGTGATTCTTTAGTATTTGAAACTATAATCATACAAGAAGAATATAAAGCGGCTGTTGATATTTTTTTTCTTAATAATATCGAATTAAATACTTTCTTAGATCTAGGCGCTAATATTGGTTTAACCTCTGTGTATGTCAAAAAAAAATTTCCAAACGCTAAAGTTATTGCGGTAGAGCCTGACAAAAATAACTATGAAATGATGCTGAGAAATTTTGAGCTTAATACGCTTTCAAATACGTTCCCACTCATGGCTGCTGTGGACAAAAAAGAAGGATTTATGGATATCGATACCGGGATAAGAGATAAAGAAAACTGGGCTATTTCTTTTAAAGAAGCTAATTGCCCAACTGAAATTGTATCTTACTCCATACCTGCACTTTTAAATAAATATTGCTTACAGGAAATAGATTTTTTAAAAATGGATATCGAAGGTACTGAAAAGGCAATTTTTGAAAACGGTGCAGATATTTCTTTTTTAAATCGAATAAAAGTACTCGCTGTTGAAATTCATGACGAATTTAATTGCCGTAGCAACATTTATAAGGTTCTTAAAGAAAATAATTTTATTGTTTTCAATAGTAATGAAACTACTATCGCTTTTAAAAAAAATCTATTTTGAATATTTCCCATACAATAAATTGAATCATTTTTAAGGAGCCTTCACAATGGATATTTCAATAATCATTTGCACACATAATCCTGAAGAAAGAATTTTTAGCCGCTGCTTAACGGCAATTCAAAACTTAGACACAACCGGATTAGATATTGAAGTGTTGCTCGTAGATAATAACAGCCATCCCGCAATCAATACGTTCGGTTACGTAACAAAATTTTTAAAAAATAATAGCAAAGCGAAATATATAAAAGAAGAAAGGCCGGGACTGACATATGCACGCATGGCTGGCTGGCTGAAGGCTAACGCTCCTATAATCATTTTTTTTGACGACGATAATGAACCTTCTAAAAATTATGCAGTTGACGCACATAATATTTTATTAAAAAGAAATGAAATCGGATTGGTCGGTCCCGGAATTATTGATGTAGATTTTATTGATGGGTCTAACAAATGGCTTGAAACGGAGCGCCCTCTTTTTCAGCAAATAGTAATGCACGAAGAGCTTTATAGCAATAATAAAACCTCGTATGAAGAATGTTATCCCTTTGGAACAGGACTCATTGTCAGAAAAGAAGTCATGCAAGAATATTATGATATCGTAAGCAATCAAAAAGAGATATCAGATAGAAAAGGAAACTCGCTGGTTAGCGGCGGCGATATGCAGATTGTCTGGTGCGGTATAAAAATAGGCTACTATGCAGGAAGATCGCCGTTACTAAAAATTGTTCATATTATACCTGGAAATCGAACGACTACAAGGTATATTAAGAAACTTTCCTATTCCCTTGGCTATTCTTCTGTAAAAACCAAATTGGGTATTTTCCCTGAAGATGAGCATAAGATAAAATCGGAGAAGAAAACTTTCCTTAGTTTCTATTTTCTAATGATCAAATACTTTATTGTACATTCCTCTCAGCCTAAAAAATTATTGATAAGAGACGTACCCAATTTAATCGGGAATGCATCAGGCTACTATTTTGCCTTTGAAGAAAAGAAGCCTCGTTGGCTTCGTATAACCGAAAAAATATTTGGGCTTCATCATCATGAATAATTCAATAAATCCGATATTGATTTCTATTATTATTGCTACCCGCAATAGAGAAAATATCCTCTGGGAAACAGTGGAAAAGGCCTGCATGGTAATCGAAAATAGAAATGCAGAGATCATTATAGTAAACGACGGCGATCAGCCACTAAAAATGCCAATAGAATACAGGCATAAAATAAGATACTTTGACAACTATAAAAGGGGAGTTTCCGCAGCAAGAAATTATGGCGTTTCAAAATCAACCGGAACCTTTTTATTTTTTGTGGACGATGATATGTGGATCAATAAGGAGGCTATGCAATGGATCACCGGACAAATGAAAGAAGAAAAGAATACAAAAGCCGTATATAATTTAAATTGGGAATATCCAAAATCTTTGCAAATGACACTTTCAAAAACTAAAGTTGGTAACTTTATTTTAGATGCACGCTATAATACTATGTGGGGGAGGATGCATGAAAGAGGTGCAAAACCGACAAATGGATTGTATAAATTCCAACATGCTGCGAGTGGCTCGTTGGTAATGCATAAAGATATTTTTTCTTTAGTTGGCGGCTATAACGAATCTTTAATCTTCCAGGGAGAAGATATTGATTTGTCTGCGAGGTTAAATAAACTTTCTATTCCCATCTATTGCGTTTTCGATGTCACTATGTTTCACAATCATGCCGATCGACTAGACCTTCCCGGCTATATCAATAGATTAAGTAATGGTTATAGATCCCAGTTCCTTGCAGAAAAGACCGGACTTATTTCCGTTACATTTAAAGGATATAAAACTATTAAAATCCTGTTGTTTGAAATTTTCAGAGTATCAGAGAATTTCTGGATCTTACTTCATAAGTTGATACCAAACAATAAAATTTTTAAGCCTTTTATTAACAGGTTGACAGGTTCTCTATCCTCATTGCAACAATATAAACAATGGAAAATTATCTGTTCTGATATAAAATGATCATTTTACTGACTAGCTCCGTGTAAAAGTGAAAAAAACTATTATCCATATCATTGATTCTCTTGGAAGGGGTGGTGCCGAAATAATGCTTGTGGAACTTCAAAAAGATCTGAGCGAATCATATGATATAGTTCTGGTTACTCTAAATAATATTCTTGATTTTGAACCAGATGAATTTAAGTATAAAAAAAAGTACTGTCTCAATTATCACTCGCTGAAAGATTTACCCTTAGCGGTTTTACGGCTTAAAAAAATTATTAGAATGCATAAGCCGGCTCTTATCAGGACTGATTTATTTTTGAGCACTATTATAGGCAGATTATCCTGCCCCGAAAATATTCCCCTTATTTTTTGCGTTCATAGTATCATTAGCAAAGATGCATTTGATAAAAATCGATTAGCCCTTTACACAGAAAAGCTGACATATAAAGAACGGCATGTGCTTCTGGCCGTATCTGAGGCAGTACTAAATGATTACAAAAAAAACATTCCAATAAAAGGGAAAAGTTTTGTTCTTAATAATTTTATTAATAACAATTTTTTTAACCAGAAATATAGTTTTAAAATTAATTCACAGGGTAAAATAAATCTAATAGCCGTTGGTAATTTGAAAGAAGCCAAAAATTACGAATTCCTTCTTGAAACAATTCAACAAATCAAGGGAAAGGTTGCGGTAACGTTAGATATTATTGGAGAAGGTGAATTGGCAACGAAACTGCAGAAGATGATTGATAAAAACGATTTGCCGGTAAAACTTCTTGGTAAAAAATTAAATATCTATAAGTTACTCCCCTGGTATACTGCTTTTATTATGTGTTCTCATCATGAAGGATTTGGCAATGCACCCGCAGAAGCTATGGCCATTGGCCTACCTTTAATACTTAATGATACGACGTCAATGAAGGAGATGTCAAAAGGAAATGCCTTTTATTTTGAATCAAACAGCCACAAAAGCCTGGGGCAATTACTCATGAGTTTAAAAGACAGGAAGGAAGAACTATTATTATTTTCTGAAAAGGGAAAAATTATTGCAAATAAGGATTACACAAAGGAAAAATACCTGGACAGGCTTTTAGATATTTACAAAGAGGTAATTGCAAATTAAGTTAGAAAATAAATTTAATGCTTATTTCATTCTCATTGCAAAGAGGTTTAAATAACTGCTCCAATACAAGTAAATCAATTTAACCATGTGTGGCATAGCCGGATATCTCTCTCTGAACAATTCGATTCAAGCTCATCAATTGAAGAAGGCTACGGATTTATTGCAACACAGGGGACCTGATGCAGAGGGATTTTATTTTTCAGAAGATAATAAGGTAGGATTAGGACATCGGCGCCTATCTATTTTAGATTTGTCGAGCTCTGCAGACCAACCTATGTTCTCTTCTGATGGAAGATACGTTATGGTCTATAATGGCGAGGTGTATAATTATAAAGAACTTACTTATAAACTAAAAGACAAAGGTGCTTCTTTGAAAACCACGTCAGATACAGAAGTAATATTGGAATTATTTGCCCAACAGGGCGTTCAATGTTTTAAACAATTAAATGGCATGTTTGCTTTGGCCATTTATGATATTCAAAAACATATTATTACAATTGCAAGGGACCATGCAGGCGTAAAACCTTTATTTATTTATTATGATCAGGGTGATTTCGTTTTCGCATCAGAACTAAAGGCGATTCAGTCCATGAAAAAGTCCCAGCTTAGCATCAATAAAAAAGCAATTCCTCACTTTTTGCATTTGGGCTTTATTCCTCATCCACTCACTATTTATAATAATACTGAAAAATTTCCTGCAGCACATTTCCTGCAGATTGATGTGAATTCGCAAAGCTTTTCAACCTTAAGCAGCAGCATTACTTTTTTTTGGAAATTGGAATCTAAGATCGAAATGAATTCGATTAACGACAAAAAAACAGCGAAACAAAAGCTGACTGGTTTATTATTTGATTCGGTCGAAAAGCAATTGATCAGCGATGTTCCTTTAGGCACCTTCTTAAGTGGTGGTGTTGATAGCAGCCTTGTAACTGCAATTGCAAGCAAAGTAAATACTCAAAAAATAAATTCTTTTAGTATAGCGATTGATGACGGAAGATTTAATGAATCAAAATATGCCTTGCAGGTTGCTACCCATTTGCAAACACAACACCACGAGTTTAGTGTTAAAGAAAAAGAAGTACTCGAATTAATTGGCACACTCATGCCTCTTTACGATGAACCATTTGCAGACTCTTCGGCGCTGCCAACAATGATGGTCAGCAGGTTGGCAAAAAAGTATGTAACGGTGGCGCTTAGTGGTGATGGCGGCGATGAATTATTTATGGGTTACGGTATGCATTTGTGGGCAAAGAGACTTTCTCAAAAATGGGTATCGCCTGCGAGAAGCGGCTTATCTGCTGTTTCAAAAATAATGAACAACAAATATCGTCGTGCCGGAAACTTGTTTGACTATAACAATAAAAAAAATATCAGGAGCCATATTTTTTCACAGGAACAGTATTTTTTTAAAGAAAATGAGTTACGCGATATTTTAATCTATGAAAAATTTGATTTTGAAAAAATAAATTCGAACACACCCACCGACAGAAAATTAAATGAGGAAGAACAACAGTCGCTCTGGGATTTTAATTATTATCTTCCGGATGATCTGCTTGTAAAAGTGGACAGGGCATCTATGCATTATTCACTCGAAACGAGAGTTCCATTATTGGACTACCGGATTATGGAATTTGCGTTTAACCTTAATAGTGAGTTGAAGATGAAAGGAAAAATAATGAAATATCTTTTAAAGGAAGTACTGTTCGATTATGTGCCAAAACAAATTTTTGAAAGGCCAAAACAGGGTTTTAGCATTCCGTTGAACAAGTGGTTAAAAACTGATCTTAATTACTTGCTTGAAAAATATACATCACGTGAAATAATTGAGCAACATAACCTCCTGAATTATTCCATCGTTGAGAAACTGAGGAAAGAGTATTTGAGTGGTGTGGACTATTTATTTAACCGGCTTTGGGTAATAATTGTCTTGCATTGGTGGCTGGAAGAAAATAATTTACAGGGATAATGATTAAAAAAAACATTCTGTTTATTTCTTATGATGGCATGACCGATCCTCTTGGTCAAAGCCAGGTTATTCCTTATTTAACTGGATTATCGAAATTTGGTTACCAGTTTACAATACTCAGTTGTGAGAAGCCTGCAAAGCTTGAAAAAAATAAAAATCATATAGAAACAATTCTGGAACCTTATTCTATTAAATGGGTTCCGATTACGTATCATAAAAGACCACCCGTTTTCTCGTCCGTATATGATGTAGCCATGCTGAAAAGAAAGGCTGCTCAATTGCATGCTGTTGAAAAGTTTGATATGGTTCACACGCGGGCTGGTATTCCTTCGCTTATTGGTTTATGGATGAAAAAAAAATTGGGTTTGAAATTTCTCCATGATATGAGGGAGTTTTATGCGGATAGCCGTGTAGACGGCGGTATGTGGAAAATTGATAACTTTTTTTATAAAACCATCTACAACTATTTTAAACGAAAAGAAAATGAGGAAGTTGAAATGAGTGATGGAATTGTATGCCTCACTTATGCTGCAGAAAAAATTATTAAGGAATGGCCGCATTATAACAAAGAAGTCATTCTTGAAGTTATTCCATGCAGCACAGATATGGCACTTTTCGATCCTGAAAAAATAAACCATCAACAAAAAGACAAATTAAAAAAGGAACTGAACATTAGTGAGAATGATTTTATTGTCAGCTATCTTGGCTCCATTGGAGGCTGGTATCTTACCGATGAGATGATGCAGTTTTGCAAAAGTATTTCTGATAAAATCCCCAATGCAAAATTTCTATTTATCTCACCACACGAACCCAAAACTATTTTGGCGGTCGCAAAAAGTTTTGATATCACAGAAGAAAAGATAATTGTAAAAAATGCGCAAAGAAGCGAAGTTCCTCTTTTACTTTCTACAAGTAAATATTCAATATTTTTTATTAAGTCATGCTACTCCAAACAATCATCGTCTCCGACAAAACATGGGGAAATAATGGCCATGGGAATCCCGGTCGTTACTAATTCAGGAGTGGGCGATGTGGCCGAAATTGTAGAAAAATATCAGTCTGGTATCGTTATTAAAAATCTGGACAAAATTAATTATGATAGCTATGCAGAAAAATTATGCACCACAAATTATGATGCTAAAAGAATAAGAGCGGGTGCCCAGGCGTTTTATTCTTTGGAAAATGCAATTCAAAAATATTTGAAAGTATATAATCATATTTTGGGAGAAAAAATTATTGTTGATTAATCCTTATAACCACTTAAGTTAATTTATGTCCACAAGGTTTTTAATAATTGGGGCAGGTTTTTCCGGCGCAGTTTTGGCTCACCGGTTATCAGAGCTTTTAATAGACTGCAGCATTGATATTTGTGAAGAAAAATCTCACATTGCAGGCAATTGTTTTACGGAGAGGGATAACGAAACGGGCATAATGGTACATCGTTACGGCCCTCATATTTTCAATACCGACAAAAAAGAAATATGGGATTTTGTAAACAGATTTATTCAATTACAACCCTTTGAACATAAGGTAAAAGCTATTTATAACGGGCAAGTGTATTCGCTCCCGGTAACGCTTCATACCATCAACCAGTTTTTTAATAAAACATTTTCACCGGCAGAAGCAAAAGTCTTTATCGAAAGCCTCGCCGACAAAAGGATAATTGAGCCTCAAAATTTTGAAGAGCAGGCCTTAAAATTTATCGGTTACGATCTATATAAAGCCTTCTTTTATAGTTATACAAAAAAACAATGGGGTTGTGAGCCTTCGGAATTACCGGCTTCTATTTTAAAAAGGCTGCCTGTAAGATTTAATTATGAAGACAGTTATTATAACAACCCGCTGGTAGGAATTCCCCAAGAGGGATATACCGAATTTGTTCAAAAATTAATAAACAGGAAAAATATCCAGCTTACACTAAACAGGAAATTTATGCCGGGAGATGATTATGCTTCTTATTCGCATATTTTTTTTACAGGTCCTATCGATGCCTTCTTTAATTATAAATTCGGGAGGCTTGGTTATCGTACGGTTACCTTTGAACCGTTTTATGCTGAAGGAGATTACCAGGGAACTGCTGTTATGAATTATTGCGATGATTCGGTAAAGCATACGCGAATTACTGAACATAAGCATTTTACTCCCTGGGAAAAACATGATAACACAATTTGCTTTAAAGAATATAGCAAAGAGACTACTGAAAACGATATCCCGTTTTATCCTAAAAGACTTGCTGTCGACAAAGAGCTTTTAAATCTTTATAGAAATGAGGCTGAGCAACTAACTAATGTTTCCTTTTTGGGAAGGTTGGCTACTTACAGATATATGGATATGCATCACGTTATCGGAGAAGCGCTAAACTTTGCCGAACAATTTATATCGGCCAATAATGAAGGTGCAAAACTTCCTGTTTTTCCAAATATTGAATCCAATTAATATTCCTGCTTGCCTATGTTGCGCAGTTGGTTATCTTCCCGAAAAGCTTGTGCCTGCTAATCGGTTAACGTAAGTTTTCTCTTACAAACTAACAATAACAGCCCATTCATCTACGTTATTGTTTCTACTATCCATAATCCTAAAAACCAAATTTCCAACCCTATGGACAAGGTTATAGCCGTGGTTGTTACTTACAACCGGCAATTTTTGCTTGCGCAGTGTATTGATGCCTTGAGAAATCAAACACGAAAAGTTGATAAGATTCTTGTAATTAATAACGGTAGCACGGATCATACCGAAGTATGGTTGAGAAGCCAAACTGATATTGAATTTATAACCCAGGAAAATGTTGGCGGAGCGGGCGGATTTTATAAAGGCATAAAAACCGGATTTGAAAAATTGTACACCTGGGTGTGGTTGATGGATGATGATGGATACCCTAAAACCGATGCGCTTGAAATGCTCCTTGAAGACGATAATGAAGAGTTGTGCCTCAGGAATTGTGCGGTTATAAATAAAGATGATAAAAAAAGCTTTGTGTGGAAAACCGGAAATTATTCCAACCTGGATGAAGTAAAAAATCCTGTTATTAAAAACGTTGCTCATCCGTTTAATGGAACATTACTGCATCGGAAAATTATTGAAAGGGTGGGCTTTCCAAAAGCTAACCTATTTTTATGGGGAGATGAAACTGAATATTACCAGCGTATCATCAGTAAAAATAAAATACCATATTATACCAAAGCCAACAGTATTCATTACCACCCGGCGTGCGCTTATTCGTATAAAAACGACTGGAATTTAGCAACAAATTGGAAGATGTATTTTTACGTACGCAACCGGTTCAGTATTCTAAAAACCAGGTTTAGCAAAAGCCTGCTGGTCGCAGTAATTATGTATTGTGGATTTTTAACAGCATTTGCAGGAACCGTAATTGTTTTTCAAAAAACAAATAAATTAAAAAAACTCGGGTTTATTTTATGGCCGATGAAGGATGCCTTAACCAACAATTTTACGGCAACTCCGTCTCTTATTTTACAAAGAATATCCTCTTCTTCGACTGACAGTTTAGGCAATTATTTTTTTAACCAGTTTAGGCATTTAAGAAATTTGATTTTACCGATCTCGTCGTCGGGTATCGTTAAATTGAAAAAAGCACAATAGGACTACCTATTTTAAATCGCGAAAAAATTTTCCGGGATGGGTTATGGTGACTTAATATTATTTCCTGTTTTTCTTATAATAATGAGTCTGTTTTTCAGGGTTATCAGAAATACATATGATGATCCTATTTTAAAAAAATACCATCGGCAGGGATTTTGGGTAAAGATGTTAGGATGCGCCCTTTTCTTCACATACAGTGTTTATTTATCTCCCGGCGATTCTATTGGATTATATCAAAAAGAAGGTAATAATATTTATCACCTTATTTTACACGACTCAAATCACTTGCGATGGATTTTTCAAAAGGGAAAATATTTTGATGAATCATTTCTGAAAGATCCTTACAATGCCGGTTATTTCAGATCGGAAGCAAATTTTATGGTAACGAGAATTGTTACACTTCTTTCTTTCGTTACCGCTGGAAGATATGCTGCAACAAGCATCTTATTTGCATGTATTGCATTCTCAGGAGTATGGAAGCTGTTCTTGTTTTTTTATGAACAATATCCACACATGCACAAAAGATTTGCAATCGCCATATTGTTCTTTCCAACTTTTGTTTTCTGGAGCGGCGGGGTTTTAAAGGATACATTATGTATTGCTTCACTCGGCTGGGTTACCTATGCCCTCTATGAGTTGTTGTACAGAAAAAAGGGCCTGATTAAAAATTTGATCATTTTATTTGTCTTTGGCTATCTCCTGGCCATCATCAAAGTTTATATTCTTATTTCATATGTGCCATTTTTTATTCTCTTTATTGTTCTTAGAAACATCCAGGGAATAAAGAATACATTTTTAAAATATTTAATTGCACCTGTGCTAATCGCAAGTTGCATGTTTGGTTTCACCAAAGTCCTGGATTCGTTTGATCAGGAATTAGGAGCTTATTCAACTGAAGACGTTACTTCAAGTATTAAACATCTTAATGGCGCATTTAAAGCAATGGATGGAAATGAAACTGCTGATTCTAATTTCGACCTCGGTGTTGAGTTTGACGGCACTTTCCAGGGGCTGATAAAATTAGCTCCGGTAGCAATTTTTACAACATTCTTCCGACCCTTTCTTTGGGAATCGCATAAAATTTCTCAACTTCTCGCCTCGCTGGAAAGTTGTATACTTTTGTTTTTTACTTTTTATGTCGTCTTTAAAAGCGGGCTCAGATCGTTTATAAAAATGGTATTAACCGATCCGCTTATTATGTATTGTTTCTTGTTTTCTCTTGTCTTTGCCATGTTTGTGGGAGCAAGCACTTTAAATTTTGGAACTCTTGTTCGTTATAAAATTCCATGCCTGCCTTTTTACGCAATTTCTTTATTTCTCATTTACGAAAAAGTGAAACAGAAAGCTGCCAGCAAATCTTTAGCAATTGGAAACCCACTGACGACTCCGGGAATACCGGTATACCAAGTCACTGCTTAAATACATTCCGCTTTCATTATATCCTTTGCGTTTTCTTTTCACAAATATTAAGATTATTTTGCACGATATAAAATTCAGTAATACTAATGTGCGGCATTGCGGGAACCATTAAGTGCGGCTTTTCATACGAAAAAGTAATCAAAACAATGGGTCACCGCGGCCCCGATGAGCAGTATGGATACCAATACCAAAATGTAAATTTTTTTCATCTCCGGCTTTCTATACTCGACATTTCCGGTGGCAAACAACCAATGCAAATGGATGATAAATACACCATTATTTTCAATGGTGAAATTTATAACCATGCAGAAATACGCCGTCAATTTAATTTGGCAGGTAAAACTTCTTCAGATACTGAAACGCTGCTGCTCTTATATGACAGGTTTGGTATTGAGTTTCTTCAGTATCTCGATGGTATGTTTGCTTTTGTTATCCATGATAGAATAAAAAACGAACTTTTTATAGCTCGTGACCGGGCGGGTAAAAAGCCTTTTTATTATTACTATGACGAAAATAAATTTGCTTTTGCCAGCGAACTAAATTGTCTTAAGGCAATGGTTCCGCTTGAAATAAACAACGAAAATTTTTATCATTATCTAAGATTAGGCTCATTCTACAGGCAATTTACTCCGTACAAGAATGTAATGGAATTAACAGCCGGAAGCATCATGATTGTTAATTGTGAAACGTTGGCTTTATCAAAAAAAATATGGTGGAACATAAATGATTATTACAAGCAACAAAACAATGATTCAATCGAAGATGTTTTGAAAAAAACTGATGGATACCTTCATGCAGCAGTTAAAAGAAGAATTGAATCAAGCGACCTTGAGGTAGGTTGCTTTTTAAGTGGTGGAATAGATAGTGGCGTAGTAACCTCCATTGCCAGTGAATACAATAATAACCTTAAAACCTTTACGGTTTCTTTTGATGGGGAATACGACGAAGCGCCCCTTGCAAAAATGGTGGCAGAAAAATACGGGACCCATCATACCGAGATTAGAATTTCATTTTCAAATTTAAAAAGTGATTTAGAAAAGATCCTATCTAATTATGGAGAACCTTTTTTTGACAGTTCTGCAATACCGAGTTATTATGTAAGCAAGGAAGCCAGAAAATACGTAACAGTCGTCCTCAATGGCGATGGAGCCGACGAACTTTTTGGCGGTTACCGCCGCTATGTTCCATTTGCACGGTATGATTTTTTTAAGAAAAATTACCTAGTTAAGCATGGCGCCTTGTTCGTTAAAAACACATTGCCGCAACCAAAAAATAAAAGATCAGTACACAATTATCTTTACCGTCTTGCATCTATTGCATCAAAGTCTAATTTGGAAATTTATCTTTCCGCAGGCGTGGATATTTTTGAAGATTATGAAAAATATATTTTAAGCTCCGGATATGATTATCTACGCCCGGTTAAGGAAGATTTTGATAAAATTGCCAACAGTAATTTATCCGGATTAAAAAAAATTATGAACCTCGATTTTGATACGAATCTTTTTAGTGATCTGCTGGTAAAGATGGATATAGCAACGATGGCGAATTCACAGGAAGGAAGAAGTCCCTTTTTATGCAAAGAACTGTTGGAATATATCCCTTCTCTCAATGATTCCTATAAAATTAAAGGAAGAACTACCAAATTTATGCTGAGGAAGCTGGCAGCTAAATATCTTCCGGCTGAACTAATTAACCAACCAAAAAGAGGGTTTGAAATTCCGTTAAAAAACTGGATAGATGTCGAGTTAAAAGAAACTATTTTTGATTATCTCGCATCGGCTAATTGTTTTTATAAAAATTTTGTTAGCCGAGAATTTGTTAACGATTTACTTTCCAAAAAAATTAATATGCCATCCGAAAAAAGAGCTAAAATTTTGTGGACGCTATTATCAATGGAAATCTGGTATAAAAAAGTTTACCAATGACAGGCTTTGATTTAAGAGGCAAGAAAATTGCGGTTATTGAAAATGGGCTATTCTCAACTTATACAATGAGAGAAGGTCTTATGATGCATCTTTTGAAAGAAGGCTGTGATGTTTATATTCTTACACACACAAACCGTTTTGTTCCACAGGTTGAAAAAATGGGACTTAAAGTTATTAATATTGGTTCCGGAAATTTAAATCCGGTTAAGGTTTCAAAATATATTTATAATCTTCGGAAAGCGCTGAAAAAAATTAAACCTGATGTGTGCCTTACCTTCAGCATAAGGCCTGCAATATGGGGTAACCTTATCACCCGCCAGTTAAAAATTCCAACTATAACAAATATTACCGGAGTGGGTCCACTCTTTATAAGCAAAAACATTGTATACCGCACAGCACGCACGCTTTATAGGAATGCATTAAGTAAAACCAAAAAAGTTTTCTTTCAAAATTTCGACGATATGAATCTGTTCATTGAAAGAAAATTTGTTAAAAGCTCTATCGCAGAAAGAATTCCCGGATCAGGAATTGATTTCAAAAAATTCAGTCCAATAATTCTAAAAGAAAGGGATTCTCATTCATTCATATTCTTATTCATCGGCAGGCTTATAAAAGACAAAGGTATTTTCGAGTACATCGATGCCGCCAGGATTATCCGAAAAAAATACCCTAATGCAGTTTTTAATGTGATGGGGCCCTTCTGGACACAGAACCTTAAAAAAAATACTATTACACATACGCAATTGCAACATTGGATTGATGAAGGAGTAATAGATTATCTCGGAGAAAAAAAAGATGTTAGAAAATTTATTGCCGAAGCAGATTGCATTGTTCTTCCATCGTACCGCGAGGGCACTTCAAATACATTGCTTGAAGCAGCGAGTATGGAAAAACCCACCATCACTACTAACGCTACGGGATGTAAAGAAATCGTTTCCGATAATGTAACAGGATTTCTTTGTAACGTTAGGGACGAACAGGATCTCGCTGATAAAATGGAGAAAATGATTTTGCTTCCCCCCGAAGAAAGAAAGGAGATGGGCAAAAAAGCGAGGCAGAAAATTATTAAAGAGTATGATAAACAAATAGTAATCCAGGCTTATTTGCGGGCAATACGTGAAGCAATTAATTGAGCTTTCATTGTTTACTCAATAATCATAAAATTTAAAAACTTCTTTCAACATATTCAAACTTCTTAGCCGAATAGTTGTATTACGTTATGAAACATTATGCCTTTCACAATAAAAGATATTGAAAATCTTTCCGGGATAAAAGCCCACACAATCCGTATTTGGGAACAACGTTATAAATTTCTTAATCCTACCCGTACGGAAACTAATATTAGATTTTACAGCAACGATGAACTCAGGATAATCTTAAACATTGCATTGCTTAACAAATATGGATATAAGATTTCGCATATAAGCCGTATGAGCCATAAGTCAATTTGTGAAAAGGTACTTTCTCTTACCGATGCGGATGCGAAGGCTAATATTATCGTCAACGATCTGCTTCAATGTATGGTAGATTTTAATACGGAGTCATTTGAGATTATCCTTACAAATTATATAAATTCCAATGGCATTGAGAAAGCAGTTGTTCAAATTATATATCCCTTCCTTGAAAAAGTAGGCGTATTGTGGCTCACAAGCCATATAAATCCCGCGCAGGAGCGGTTGGTAAGTAACGTTATACGGCAAAAATTAATAGTTGGTATCGATTCGATTCCAACGAAAAAAATATCCGCTGCAAAAGTCTGTCTTTTTTTACCTGAAGGCGAATATCACGAACTATCCCTGTTATTTGTAGCATTCCTTTTAAAGAAAAAGGGTGTGCCGGTTATTTATCTTGGCGCGAACATTCCCTTTGAGGAACTAAAGTCCGTAACTTCTGCAAAGAAACCGGATTATTTGTATACACACCTTACCACTGCGGGTCTTTCCTTTAATTTTGATAAATTTCTCGCCACTTTAAATAAAGATTTCCGAAAATTTTCTATCGTTATATCGGGGCGGCTCACCGGTTCCTACGTAAAAAAAATTCCCCAAAAAATAATTTTTAAAAAGTCGCTGGCAGAAGTTAAAGAATTCATCAGCACACTTTAGTATCACTTATGGCTGTAAAATATTTTGGCATCCATTTTGTTAAATGTTTTTTCTAAAAAGTTAAACAAAATAATATCCTATTATAATTTTTTTGTTTAACTTTGAATGTCTAAATGTTAAACATTATTTATGTCGACTGTTGAATTCAACCAGTTACTATTAGTTAACGCAGCTTTTTTAAATCCTTTTGCCATTAACCTTACCAAAGACAGGGAAAGAGCTAAAGATCTTGTTCAGGAAACAATGTATAAGGCTATCGCCAATCGGGAAAAATACATTTGCGGAACTAACATCAAGGCGTGGCTTTATACAATCATGCGTAATATTTTTATAAATGATTATAGAAAGAGAACCAAACAACAGGTTATTTTCGATGGCACAACCAATGATTTTTTGTTAGATTATAACCAAACAGCAATTTCAAATCTGGCGGAAAGCAAACTAAGATTAAAGGAAATACAGACAGCAATACATCACTTGCCGTCTATCTTTAAAGAACCTTTTCTATTATATTTTGATGGATATAAATATCATGAAATTGCCGGAATATTGCATGAACCTTTAGGTACTATTAAAAGCAGGATTCATTTTGCCAGGAAGCTTCTTAAGAAAAAGATAAGCAAATTTTAAATACCTATTAAAAAGGTTACGTAGCAAATTACAGAAAGCTTATCTTTTGTACTTGATTAAAAATTTGAAAAAAGCAGTAATTATAGGCAGTGGGTTCTCAGGGTTATCTACAGCATCTTTTTTAGCAAAGTACGGCTGGGATGTAACGGTAGTAGAAAAGCAAAGTATGCCCGGCGGCCGCGCAAGGCAGCTTAAACAACAGGGATTTGTTTTTGATATGGGACCAAGCTGGTACTGGATGCCGGATGTTTTTGAAAGATACTTTGCATGTTTTGATAAAAAAAGATCGGATTTTTATTCTTTGAAAAGACTGGATCCTTCTTACAGGGTATTTTGGAACGAAAAGTCGATGGACATTCCTGCAGACTATAGTCATTTAAGAAGTTTATTTGAAAAAGAGGAGCCGGGAAGCGGCAAAAAATTAGACCAATATCTCAAACAGGCAGCTTATAAATATGAAGTAGGAATTAATAAGCTCGTTCAAAAACCAGGTCAATCCTGGAGTGAATTTTTAGATTGGGATCTTTTAAGAGGAATATTTAAGCTGGATGTATTTTCATCAATTCAAAAACACATTCACAAGTTTTTTCAAAATCCGAAGTTGAGGCAGTTACTGGAGTTCCCGGTTTTGTTTTTAGGAGCATTGCCGAAAGACACACCAGCTCTTTACAGCTTGATGAATTTTGCCGATATTAAAGGTGGAACATGGTATCCTGAGAATGGAATGTATAGTATTGTTGATGCTATGTATATGCTGGCTAAAGAATTGGGTGTAAAATTTAATTTTAATGAAAATGTTATTTCTATAAATATCAAAGAAAATTATGCAACAGGTGTTAAGAGTGAAATTATTGGTAGTGAACAACCAATTATAAAACAGTATAGCGGGAATGTAGTAATTGCAACGGCAGATTATCATTTTGTTGAATCAAAACTATTGCCGCCAAAATTGAGAAGCTATAGCGAATCTTATTGGAATAAAAGAGTTTTAGCGCCAGGTTGTTTAATATATTATATCGGATTAAATAAAAAATTGAAAAATATTACGCATCATTCTTTATTTTTTGATGTCGATTTTGAAAAGCACGGCAATGAAATTTATGTATCAAAAGAGTGGCCATCTGAACCATTATTTTACGTAAGCGCTACATCCGTTAGTGATAAAAATGTTGCACCGGAAGGCTGCGAAAATTTATTTTTTCTTATTCCTGTAGCGGCAGGATTAAAGGGAGATAGCGAAACGCTAAGAGAGAAATATTTTGAAAAAATTATTAAACGCTTTGAAGCGCATATAGGCGAAGAAGTGAACGATCATATTATTTACAAGAAGACTTTTGGCCCGGAAGATTTCGTAAATGAGTATGACGCATTCAAGGGAAACGCATATGGCCTGGCCAATACGTTGTTACAAACAGCCGTTCTAAAACCATCTTGCAGAAGTAAAAAAGTCGGCAATCTATTTTATGCAGGCCAGTTTACAGTGCCGGGGCCGGGAGTGCCGCCTTCTCTTATAAGTGGGGAAGTTGTGGCAAAAGAAGTAACCAGACATTTTAATTCTTAATTTGTAATTAATAAAAATTATTGTGAACAAAAAAAATGGCTTATGATGCAGTTATTTCGGGATGTG
>Ga0207695_10001637_pt1 | contig 36185 bp, 36 predicted proteins | sample KBSC54metaG_FD_184354 | JGI IMG/M metagenome (GOLD analysis project Ga0207695, IMG submission 184354) | Corn rhizosphere microbial communities from Kellogg Biological Station, Michigan, USA - KBS C5-4 metaG (SPAdes) (version 2) | ecosystem: Host-associated > Plants > Roots > Rhizosphere > Soil... | reverse complement strand
CGGGCTTGGTTCCCGGCTTACTCAAGTAAGGCTTGCTGCCGGCCAAGGCAGTTTCGAGCGCCGTCGGCGTATCGATGTGGAAGGCGCTGGCCTGGAAGGGTTGCTCCTGGCCGCTGGATCTGCTCCATGCCTGTGACTTCCCGGCAAACACATCCTTATGCAAGGTTTCCGACGCTTCAACTGCCGACCAAGTGTAAATCCTGGCTTGCTGCTGCGCCGGCGAGACGTAGGTGATCTCCCAGGCTGCCGCTTTGCCGGGTTCTGCCGGTACGTCGGTCAGATGGATGCTGCGAATCCGGAGAGGCAGGGAATCGCCCGCCCAGGCCCGTGCCGCTGGATACGTGTACCGGAAGGCCTGTTGCGCCGTGATCGGAGCGGGCGGTTTTTCAGGCTCTTTGGACTTGGTTTCGGTCGGCGTCTCGGAACAGGCGGAAAGCAGAAGGATCAGGCTCAGGGGAACAAAAACTCTCATCTAACTCTACTGTCCGATGCCGTGCGGGGAAGTGTCAACTTTTCACACGGTTTTCGTATTGGTCACAATAGAACGATGCAGCAGCCATTGCAGGGGAAGATTTCGATCGTGACCGGAGCCAGTCGCGGGATCGGCCGCGCGATCGCATTACGCCTGGCGGCCGCGGGTTCGAGCGTGGTCCTAACCGCCCGCGATCAGAAACTGCTCGACGCGGCTGCCGCTGAAATCCGCGGCGCCGGTGGAATCGCCGAGACAATCAGCTTGGACCTGCGTGAGCCCGATTCGGGCAAACGCGCCGCGGAGTTCGCCGTCAAACGGTTCGGGCGAATTGACATCGTAGTCAACAACGCAGGCGCCACCAAGCGCGGCGATTTCCTTGACCTGACCGATGACGATTTCGCCGACGGCTTCGCCCTGAAGTACTTCGGATCCGTCCGGCTGTCGCGGGCTTGTTGGGCACACCTCAAAGCCGCGTCCGGATCCGTGGTGTTCATCTCCGGCGCGGGCGGCCGGACGCCGGGAGCGCAATTCACCATCGGCGGATCGGTCAATGCTGCGCTGCTGTCACTCACCAAAGCCCTGGCTGATCTTGGCTTGCGGGACGGGGTGCAAGTCAACGCCATCAATCCGGGTACGATCCGCACGGCTCGCTATACCGCGCGCTTGAACGCACTGGCGAAAGAGCGCGGGCTCGATCCCGCCGCCGCCGAGCGCGAATACGTCAAGAACGCCGGGATCACACGCATCGGCGAGCCGGAAGATATCGCCGCGATGGTCGCGCTAATCGTTGGTCCCGAGGGCAAGATGTTCCACGGCGCGCTGATCGACATGGACGCTGGTTCCACCAAGACCATTTGATCCTGGTAGTGGCCGGTCAACGGCACCCGTTAGAAGTTGCGTCATTTACCGGCGGAACACTGCCGTCCACCGAAAATCCGGCGTTTACGGTGCGCGATCTGGGATATATTTGACGTCAGAAAAAGGACTCGATGACGCATGCAACCAAATCAGCCCAGCCTCAATCCCCGGCCTTCCTTCGGCTCGGGCATCATCGTCGGCGTGATCGCTTTGCTCGCCTTCGTTTATCTGGCGGACCATGCCGGCAGAGGTGAAACGGCGGTATTCGGGGGCGTAGACCGCCACATCAGCTCATCGGATTTCCATGGCGCGCAATGCACGGCGATATTTGGAGGATGCAAAATCGACCTGCGGGATGCCCAGATGCAGGGCCGGGAGGCGGTTCTGGACACGTATGCCATCTTCGGAGGCGTCGAAATCCGGGTCCCGGAAAATTGGGAGGTTGTGAACCGCGGCATGGCGATCTTCGGCGGTGTCAGTGACCACAGGCGGCAACCCCCCCAAGGGCCCGACACGAAGACGCTGATTCTGGACGGAGCCGCGATTTTTGGCGGGGTGTCAGTCAAAGACTGATCGGGTCGCTTAAACGCCGGTTTCCAGGTCGGCTGAGAGACTCTCCCATTCGGCCACACGAGTTTCCAACTCGCGGCGACGCGCGGTCACCAGTTCGTTGAGGCGCACGGTTTCTTCCACGCTTTTGAAGTCGGCCAGGGCGGCCTCGTGCGCCGCGATTTCCGACTCCAGGGCCGCCACCTGTTTCTCGACCGCGGCCAGCCGGTCTCGAACTTTCTGAAGCTTCATGGGATTGACGCGCTTGCCGGTTCCGTTGCTGTCGCGGTTCGCCGGCGGCGCGGCAACCGCCTGAACGTTGGATTGCGCCAGCGTCTCCGGGCCTCCCTGTTTCCGCCACAAGTAGTCTTCGTAATTGCCCGGGAAGACATGCACGTGTCCGTCTTCGATCTCGAAGATACGTGTAGCCAGGTTGTCGATGAAGTAGCGATCGTGCGAGACCAGGACTACGGTTCCGTTGTACTTGCTTAATGCGTCGAGCAAGACATCCTTGGCGCGCATGTCCAGGTGATTGGTGGGCTCGTCGAGTAACAGGAAATTCGACGGCGCCAGCAGCATGCGGGCCAGTGCGTAGCGATTGCGCTCGCCGCCGGAAAGTACGCCGATGCGCTTGAACGCGTCGTCGTCGCTAAACAGGAATGAGCCGAGCAGGGATCGCAGCTCGGTCTGGGTGGAACTTTTCGCCGCGGAGCTCAAGTCGTCTATTAAGCGCGCGTCCACATCCAGCTCTTTATACTGATCCTGCGCGAAATAGTCCGGGGTCGCGTTGTGGCCCAGCGTGTAACTGCCCGAAGTAAGAGGCTCGGTGCCCGCCAGCAGCTTGATGAGTGTCGACTTGCCCGCGCCATTCACACCCACCAGGGCGATGCGGTCGCCGCGTTCGATGATGAAGCTCGCGCCGCTGAAGACGTGCTTCGGTCCGTAACTTTTCGAAACATCCTTGAACTCGGCCACGATCCGTCCGCTGGGCTTGGGCTGCGGAAACGTGAAGTGAATGGTCTGCTCGTCGGGCGGGATCTCGATGCGCTCGATCTTATCTAATTCTTTAATACGACTTTGAACCTGCTTGGCCTTGGTCGCCTGATAGCGGAAGCGATTGATGAAGGCTTCCAGTTGCTCGATGCGCTCGCGCTGGTTGCGATAGGCGGCTTCGAGCTGGGCTTTGCGCTCGGCTTTCTGGCTCAGGTACTTCTCGTAGTTGCCGCTGTAGAAGTTGACTTTCTTGTTCCAGATCTCGACGGTGCGGTTGACCGTCACGTCCAGGAAGTAGCGGTCGTGCGAAATCAGAATACAGGCGTTAGGGAAGCTCGCGAGATACGATTCCAGCCAGTTGCGAGCTTCCAGATCCAGGTGATTGGTGGGTTCGTCCAACAGCAGCAGGTTCGGCTTTTCGAGCAGCAATTTCGCCAGCGCCAGGCGCATCTGCCAGCCGCCGGAGAATTCCTCGGTGCGGCGCGACCAATCCTCCTTGCGGAAGCCCAGGCCGTTCAAAACGGTGCCGACCTGCGCTTCGATGGCGTAGCCGTCGCGATTGCGGAATTCGGAGTCGATGTGGTGCAGGCGATCGGACGCGGCCGCGTATTCCGCCCCGGCCGGATCCATCTCCGCCAACTTCTGATGCAGAGATTCCATCTCCTGCTCCATCTCGCGCAGGTCCTGGAATACGCTCATGCACTCGGCGAAAACCGTGCGGCCGGTGAGCGATAAGCCGTCCTGCGGCAGATAGCCCTGGCTGATGCCCTTAGCGAAAGTAATGTTGCCGTAATCCAGTGTTTCCATGCCGCACAGGATCTTGAGCAGAGTGGACTTGCCGGTGCCATTGGCGCCTACCAGGCCCGTGCGCTCCTTGGGCGTGATGAGCCAGTCGCAGTCTTCAAACAGGAGTTTGTGGCCGAAACGCTTGCCGGCGCCTTGCAGTTGAATCATTTAATCGCAAAAGAATCGAAGCGAACGTGCGATGTACGCCTTCATCTCCGAGCGTTTGACTACGGCATCCAGAAATCCATGTTCCAGCAGAAACTCGCTGCGTTGGAAACCTTCGGGAAGTTTCTGACGGATGGTCTGCTCGATTACGCGCGGGCCGGCGAAGCCGATCAACGCCCCCGGCTCGCCGATGTTCAGGTCGCCCAGCATGGCGAAGCTGGCGGTGACGCCGCCCGAGGTCGGATCGGTCAGCACGCTGATGTAAGGGACGCGCGCTTCATCTAAACGCATCAACGCCGCCGAAATCTTGGCGAGCTGCATCAGGCTGATGGTGCCCTCCTGCATGCGCGCGCCGCCCGAGGCGGAAACAATCACCAGCGGCGCGCGGGTCTTGGCGGACCGTTCCACCGCCCGGGTGATTTTTTCGCCCACCACCGCGCCCATGCTGCCGCCCATGAACTTCCACTCCATGGCGCAGATATTCACGCGCCGGCCGTCCAGTGAACCCGAGGCCGAAAGCAGCGCGTCGGAGAGGTGGGTGGCTTCCTTAGCTGTGGCCAGCTTGGCGCGATACGCTTCATCCAGGCGGAGCGGGTCACGGGATGTCATTCCTGTATCGAATTCTTCAAAGTCGCCGTCGAACAGTATGCCCAGGCGCGAGCGGGCGTCGATCCGAAAATGAAACTCACACTTGGGGCAGCACTGGAGGTTCTCGTCGAGGGCTTTTTTCCAGATGATCTGGCCGCAGCTCTCGCACTTCAGCCACAGACCCTCGGTGCGGAGACGTTTCTCGCCTTCGCCCGAACCCTCGTCCATGCCAGTTTTTTCACGGGTAAACCACGCCATGTTATACAGCTTCTAGCGTAGCAGGCAGGGGGTGGAAGCGCTTCTTTTTGGGCTAAGTTCCTTGATTACAATGAGGTACTACCTATGATCGGGCGCAATTTGAACTTGAGCACCGCACTCCTTGTGATCGATGTCCAGAAGGCGATCGATCATCCCAGCTGGGGCGAACGCAACAATCCCCAGGCGGAAGACAATATTGCAGCGCTCCTCAAGGCCTGGCGTGACACCGGCAGGCCGATCTACCACATCCGTCACAATTCCCTCGAACCGGAGTCGCACTATCGGCCGGGACAACCAGGCAACGAATTTAAACCCGAGGTCCGGCCGCTGCCCGGGGAGACCGTCATCGCCAAGCAAACCAACAGCGCCTTTATCGGGACCGACCTCGAAACCAGGTTGCGCCAAGCCGGCCAGATGGTGCTGATCGTCACCGGCGTGGTTACCCATAACTGCGTGGAAGCGACGGTGCGGATGGCGGGGAATCTTGGCTTTGACACTTATCTGGTGGAGGATGCCGCATTCACCTTCGGCAAGAAAGATTGGAACGGAACGTGGCGCACCGCCGACGAGGTCCACGCCATGAGCCTGGCTAATCTGGATCGGGAATTCTGTACGGTGGTCGGTACGAAGGACGTCCTGGAAGCGGTCGCCCGCTGAGAGCCCCTACTTCATCTCCCAGACGTAGGCCGCGAAGTCCCGGCGATTCACGAATCCCATGCGCTCATAGAGCTGAATCGCGGAAGCGTTGGAGGCAGTCACGGTCAAACTCACGGTCCGGCAGCCGTAATCGGCCAGCGCCGCCAGGCTCCGGCGAAGCAGCTCGTAGCCCAGGCCGGTACCGCGAAATGCCGGGGAAACGCAGACCTGGGTGATGTGGCCGACCTCCTGGGCTACCAGGCTGGTCAGGCAGACCCCGTAAACGCCCCGACCCGTCGCCGGCGTAGCGACGCATGCGGCAGGGGCGAAAAATGTTCCGCATCCGGGATACTGCACGATATTCGTGAGAAACCGCCGGGCGCCGCTGGCCGAACGGTATTGATCGTTGATGTGGCTGTCCACGTGGCCCGAATAGGCCGCCGCGATCAGCCGCGCGGTGTCATCCTGGCGGCCTTCCGACCAGGGCGTGATCGCGACCTTGGGTTGACGCGGGGGCAGGGCGCGGATTGCGTCCAGGGATATTTCAAAGAACTTGCGCGGGAACGCCCGGAACCAGCGCGGATTCGGCATGCTGCGGCTGAGAGGCGAGCTGAGCATCATCAACTGCGCCTCTACGCGGCGCGTACCCGGCGTGCGCCACATCGAATCCAGGATGGCGTTCAGCAGCGTATTTTCGTTCTCGACCGTGCGGTAGCGGTGCCCGACGTATAGGCCGCCGATCAGACCTTTGCCGTCCTCACAAACGTAATATCCGTAGCCTGCCGCTTCCTTCTCGCCCGGCAAAGTGAATCCGGTGAGCGCCCGCATATCGACAAAACGGCGGACCAGGTCGGCCGAGGGGCGATAATCCCAGTCCAGTTCCATGCGCCACTCCTCGGTTTCTTCGTGAAGCAGCGATTCCAGGTAGGAAGAGGTAACATCGCGCAGGTCCAGTAGCGGGTTAGGATACTGGTCGAAAAGCGCGGCCATGGCCTGATCTTAGCGCATAGCCCGATCAGGGCGCATAAAATGAAGCATGCGAGCAGACATGGTTCCCGGAGCGGTTTTCCCCGATTATGAACTAACCGATCACGCGGGCAAACGCCGCAAGCTGTCCGACCTTCAGGGACCCGATCCTATGATTCTGGTGCTGAGCCGGGGAGGCTTCTGTCCGAAAGACCGGCGGCAAGCGGAGGGACTGGTCCAGCTTCATCGCGAAATGGAGGTCGGGTATTGCCGGATGGTCACAATCAGCACGGATAATTTGCTCGAAACCAATGAGAACCGCACGGCCGTGGACGCGCACTGGCCGTTCCTGTCGGATGCGGGTCGCGTGATTCAAAAGGACCTGGATATTGCCGAGTACACCGATCCCGGGCATAATCCGATGATTCCGCACACCATCGTCCTGGAGCCGGGGCTGGTCGTGTTCAAGATCTACAACGGCTATTGGTTTTTCGGCCGTCCGACGGTCGAGGAACTTCGGCAAGACTTACGAGCTGTGTTGAAAAAATGCCGTCCGGATTGGGACATCACGACTCCGGAGATGAAAGCCGCGTGGGGGCGAGGCGAGAAGGATCGCTTTTATCCTTACGGGAAGAGCTTGGCGAAAGTGTTCTCGGAGCAGGACTAATTTCTGTGGCCGCTCACTAGCGTTCGCGGTTCTGTGCTGGTGTTGAGAATATTCGGATGGCTGTCGCACTTAGATCTGTGGAAACGGCAGCACCGAACCGCGAGCGCCAGCGAGCGGCCTACCTGATCACCTTCGTCTGCTACGGGTCGGGGCTCCACGGACGGGCGGGTTCGGTCGACCTCGAGCACAACGCCGTCGGTTCCCCGACTCTGGAGGAGTCTCCACGGCGTCTGGCCTGGGAACGTAGCGTTATGACGCAAGCTCCGTACGTCTTAGACGAGCCTCGCCGCGCAGCCGCTCTGCAAGGGGTCAAGGAAGCTTGCTCGCGTCGAGGATGGATGCTGCTGGCGGCTCACGTCCGGGCCAGCCACGTGCATGCGGTGGTAGACGCGGACCGAACTCCGGAGCAGGTGATGAGCGCGCTCAAAGCCTACGCGAGCAAGGCTCTAAACGAATCAGGTTTAGACCAGCATGACCGGCGCCGGTGGGCGCGGCATGGCAGTACTCGATATCTGTGGACGAAGACCGAGATCACCGCGGCCGTGCACTACGTAATCAGTAAGCAGGGCGAAGCGATGGCTATGTGCTCAGCATCTTCTTGATCCCCGCCGTCGCCTGGCGTGTTCGCTGCGGATTCTCGATCAGAGCAAAGCGCACATTTCCTTCGCCCATTGGTCCGAAGCCAATCCCGGGTGAAACCGCCACCAGCGCGGTCTCCAGCATCATTTTCGAGAACTCGAGCGATGTCAGGTGCTTGTGCTTTTCCGGCAGCGGGGCCCATACGAACATGGTTCCCTGGGGAGGTTCCACCGGCCACCCCGCCTGGTGCAAGCCTTGAATCAGAACATCGCGGCGCTTCTGATACGTGGCGCAAATCTTCTTGGTGTCTTCTTCGCACTCGCGCAGCGCGATAATCGACGCGATCTGGATGGGCTGGAACACGCCGTAATCTAGATAGCTCTTGATCCTGGCCAGCGCACCGATCATCTTCGGGTTGCCAAGACAGAAGCCGACCCGCCATCCGGCCATGTTGTAGCTCTTGGACATGGAGAAAATCTCGACGCCGACTTCCTTGGCCCCCTCCACCTGCATCATGCTGGGCGGCTTATAGCCGTCGAAGCCCAGATCGGCGTATGCGAAATCGTGCACTACCATCGTCCCGTGATGCGCCGCGAGTCTTACAATCTCCTTGAAGAAATCCAGATCCACGCACTGGGTTGTGGGATTGTGCGGGAACGAAATCAGGATCATCTTCGGCGCTTTGGACGACTTCTTATACAGGTCGTTCAGCGACTCGAGAAAATCCGCCGGGGTCGGCATCGGCAGCAGGCAGGCATGTCCTTCGGCCATGATGACGCCGTACTGATGAATCGGATAGCAGGGGTTCGGCGACACCACCGCATCGCCCGGACCGATCACCGCGAACAGCAAGTGCGCCAGCGCGTCTTTCGCACCAATGGTAACGATGGCTTCCGTCTCCGGATCGAACGTCACGCCGTAATTCTTCTGGTAGCGTTTGACGATCTCCTGGCGCAGGTGCGGGATGCCCTTGGACATCGAATAGCGATGATTGCGCTGGTTGCGCGAAGCTTCCACCAGTTTGCTGACGATGGCGCGGGGCGTGGCGCCGTCGGGATTGCCCATCCCTAGATCCACCACATCCAGCCCTGCCGAGCGTGATTTTGCCTTCATCTCATTGATGACGGCGAACACGTAGGGCGGAAGCTTCTGGATGCGGTAGAACTCCTCGTTGGGGTGCATTATTTCCATTCTACGGCAGCGCCACGTCATTACGACAGCGGTGCGTCTGGCCGCCGTGGCATCATGGAATTTGGTCCGCTCTCCTCTCCTCGCTATTTTCCTGATCGTCGCAGTCGACGTGCTCGGGCTGACCATCATGATTCCCCTGCTTCCGTTTTATGCGGAGAAGCTGGGCGCCAACGCCGAGCAAGTCGGCTGGCTGATCGGGATTTACGCGGCCTGCCAGCTATTTTCCGGTCCTCTGCTGGGGCGCTTGTCGGATCATACCGGCCGCAAGCCTCTGCTGCTGGTGAGCCAGGCAGGAACCTTCATCGGGTTTCTGATCACGGCATTCGCGCCGACGCTATGGATCCTGTTTTTGGCGCGCTCCATCGACGGATTGACGGCCGGAAACCTGTCGCTGGCGCAGGCTTATATCTCGGATGTCACGGAGCCAAAGGATCGCGCGAAATCTTTCGGCATCATCGGCATCGCGTTTGGAATGGGATTCCTGATCGGGCCCGCAATTTCCGGATTGCTCGCCAAGTACGACTATCGCTATCCGATCTTCGCTGCCGCGGCGATGTCGGCCACCAGCATCCTGACTACCTATCTCCTGTTGCCGGCTGTTACACCGGCCGGAGCCGGAAAGGGCCTGTCGGGTCCAGGCGGGAAAAGGCTTTCCCTGGTCCAATGGGGCGCTTACGCCGTGTATTTCCGGCAACCGGCGCTGGCGGCAAAGCTGTATCAGTTCTTCGCGTTTGCGTTCGGCTTTGCGATGTTTATTGCGGGCATGCCGCTGGTTCTCGAACGGCGCCTCACCTGGGCCGGGATGCCTTTTGGTCCGGAGCAGGTCGGCTACACCTGGGCCTTCGCCGGATTGATGGGAATTTTTCTGCAGGGCCCCGCGCTGGGGCGATTAGTGAAGCGCTTCGGGGAACGAGCGCTGAACCGCACCGGCTTCATGGGCTACACCTGCGGCTATGCCCTGTTGGCATTCTGCCACACCATCCCGATGCTGGCTCTGGCGACGTTGGTCACCTCCATCGGCGGCCTGGTGCGGCCGACGCTCACCAGTCTGATCACACAGGCCACTCCGCGCGAAGAACAAGGAGTGGTGCTGGGCTTGACGCAATCCCTCAATTCCCTCGCGCTGATCATCGCGCCGCCCCTGGGCGGATACCTGATCGAGCAGGGCTGGCTGACTGTTTGGGGGCTCACCGCTTCGGCCGTCGCCTTCATAGGCTTGATGCTGGCCTCCGGAGCCCGCAACCAGCTGCGGGAAAATTCGCCGCCCGTGAACGCGACCGTTCCATGACCGGCGCTTCCAACGCCTTACCCTCAATCGACACTTAGTACCTATCTGCGCGCCCCCTTCGCGACGATTTACAAGCAAAGGCAAAACTCGCTTGAGCCACATTTCTGTATTCGCGTGTGAATCGCAACCCATCGTTCTCGAAGGGCTGGCCAAAGTGTTGGCCGCCTGCGAGGACTTAGAGTATGCCGGCTCCGCGCCGGCGCTGGGCGAGGCATTCGCCGCCGTGCGGCAAAGCCAGCCCGATATCGTTCTGCTGGATCACTCCGCCGGGCTGAAGGCTGCGTTTGAGTTTATCGCCGACGTAAAGAACGCCGCGGGAAACTGTCAACCGGTCCTGTGGGTCAATGACCTGGCGGATGTGGATTGCTTCCGGGCTTTGCGTTGCGGCGCGCGCGGCATCCTTAAAAAAACCTTACCAGTAGCGGCGTTGGTCGAATGCCTGCGCGCTGTGGCCGCCGGAAATGTCTGGATTGAGGGTTCGGCGGAACAGGCTGCTGACGGCTCTGACCGAAGGTCTGCTCCACGCCTGACGCCCCGGGAGAAGCAAATCGTGCAGCAGATTTGCGAGGGTCAAAAGAATAAGGAAATCGCGCAGGCGCTGTCGATCACGGCCGGAACCGTGAAAGTCCATCTGATGCATATTTTCGAGAAAACCGGCGTAAAAGACCGGTTCGAACTGGCGATCCAAGGCCGCAAACTACTGGGTTTGGACGCATACGCCGGCGTGCTGGAAATACCCAAAATCGGCCCTGCTTCCGAAGATCGCACGGTACCGGCGCTAAAGTACACGCAGCTCCAGGGCGAATAACTAGGGAGTGATCCCGACACAAACCAATCCGGCCGTGGCGCCGGAGGTGCGGAGAGAAGGCTTGGCGCCGAACCCGGACCGAACCATCCCGCTCTACGCCGTGCTGGCGGTGCTGGCGTTCTGCGCCTTCTGGATCCTGCTTGGATCTCTCGTGGTTCCTGGCGCGCGACAGCATGACTTCCTGAGTTTCTATACCGGCGCCTCGCTGGCGCGCGATGGAACGTTTAAATACGGAACGTTTAAAGATATGTATGCGCCGGACGTTCAACTGGAGCGCCAGCGGGAATACGCCCAGCTTCCGGATCTGGTGCCCTACATCCGGCCGCCCTTCTATGCGCTGTTTCTAACCCCCCTGGCCTGGCTGCCATTCGGAGCGGCCTTCTGGGCCTGGCTCGGAATCCAAACCGCGGTGCTGCTGGGAGCCTGGGCTTGGGCCTTCCGGCGCTGGGGAACCGATGCGCTGATCTTCGGCTCGATGTATCTCCCTACGGCGCTGGGCATCGCGCACGCCCAGGATTGCGTACTGATGTTGGCGATTGTCGGGGGCGTGTACTGGCTGGCGCGCCGCGAGAAACATTTCTTAAGCGGCGTGATCCTGGGCGCCGGACTAATCAAGTTCCATCTGTTTCTGTTATGGCCGCTGGCGGTGCTGATCCAGCGCCGCTGGAGGATGCTGGCAGGAGCCTGTGCGGCGGCGCTCGTGGAACTGCTGGTGTCACTGCTCCTGGTGGGTCCCAGCGGGCTAATGCAATATGCCGCGCTGCTGCGGATGCCCGACTTGCGCCAGTTGAACCCGTCACCGGAGCTGATGATTAACGTGCGGAGTCTGGCCTTGAACCTGGGCATGGATAATCTCATGGTCACCGGAATGTTGACCGCGGTTGTCGCGATCCTGACCGTCGCGGCGTGCTGGCGCGCCCCCTTGTGGCGAGTTGTCGCAGCTGCCAGCGCCGGGTCGCTGCTGGTAGCGCCGCATGTATATGGCTACGATGCGGCACTGTTACTCGCCGGCCTGTGGCTCGCCATGTTCGAGCCGGGCGGGACACGGGGCGCTCGCATCACGGCCACCGTTCTGCTCACGCCGGTCCCCCTGCTGCTGGGCCTGGCCGGATCGCCCTGGGCCGCGGCCACCCCGCTGGCGCTGCTCGCGTTCCTCATAAGTCTGGCCTGGATGATTCCGTGGGTGTCGCGAGAAACGGTGCTGGCGACGACTGCATGACGCCTCCCCAAACACTCGTCGCCATCCGGCCATCGGTGCCGCGGATGGAAACAATTCTCGCCAACCGGTGGGCGCGGGTTCTGATTCCCTCTCTATCCGACCTGTTCTTCCTGGCGGTTCTGGTCTGGCTGTTCATGAGCTCGGGCGTGGCCGGCTGGCAGGGTTTATTGGCGGATGCCGACGTGGGCTGGCACATCCGCACGGGCGACTACATTCTGCGGCACCACACCGTGCCGCACCACGACCTCTATTCGTTTTCGAAACCCGGCGCGCCCTGGTACGCCTGGGAATGGCTCACCGATGTGCTCGACAGCGGCTTGCACACGGCAGCCGGACTCAAGGGCATTGTGTTGTTTTCTGCCGTCCTGATCGCGCTGTTCGCCTTGACATTGATCCGCAGGATGGTCAGCCGGGATGTGCATTTATTCGTGGCGCTGGCGGTGGCACTGCTGGCCGTAGGCGGAGCCAGTATGCACTTTCTGGCGCGCCCCCACCTGTTCACGCTGCTGCTGCTGTCGCTTTCGGTATGGCTCATCGAGGAGGACCGCCGGCGGCCCACTTCCAGGATCTGGTGGCTCGTGCCGCTCACCGCGCTCTGGACCAATCTCCATGGCGGATTCCTGGCCTTGATCGCGGTACTTGGGCTGGCGGCCACGGGTAGCGCCATCGAGGCGTTTTTTGGGAATGGGTTCGGCTCAGCGAGCACGATTCGCGATGCCGTACGTTACGCCAAACTCACCCTGGCATGCGCGGCGGCGTCTTTCGTGAACCCTTACGGCTGGAACCTGCACCGGCACGTGATCGAATACCTGCGCTCGGACTGGATCCGCAACGTCATTCAAGAATTTCAATCACCGGTTTTCCGGTCGGAAAACATGCTGCAGTTCGAGGTTCTGCTGCTGGTCGGATTAATCGTGGCAGGGGCGCAGTTCCGGAGCTGGAAGATCGTCGAAGGCCTGTGGATCGTATTCTGGGCGCACATGGCGCTGGGTAGCGTGCGCCACGCTCCGGTTTTTATCGCGGTGACCGCACCGATCCTGGCGGCGCAACTGGGCGCCTGGTGGACCACTTGCACCGCGCACGCCAAGAAGGGCTCGCTGGCCGCCATTTTGAACCTGATGGCCGCCGATGCTGTTCAGGGATTCCGGAGAACCAGCGCTTGGCCCGCGGCCGTGGTGGCCGGGCTGGTGCTCGTGGGCTCTCCTATAAAGTGGCCCCAGGATTTTCCCGAATTCGTGTTTCCAGTCAAAATCGTCCGGGCGCACAGCGACCTGATCTTGCGATCACGCGTCCTGACCACCGACCAGTGGGGGGACTATCTGATTTATGTCAACCCCGCCCAGAAAGTGTTCATGGACGGCCGCAGCGATTTTTATGGGCCGGAGGTAGGCAACGATTATCTTCGTCTCACCGTCGGCGCTTGGGACTGGCGGCAACTTATGGATAAATATCGCTTCAACCTGGTTCTGCTGCCGGTCGATTCGGCTCTGGTTCAAATCCTGAAGCTGGCCCCGGAGTGGAGCGTGATCCAGGATGACGGTAAGCGAATCCTCTTAGTTCGTAAGCCGTACTAAGTACCGCTATAGGCGACTGCATCGGGAAACGAAAGTTCTAAGCTCCGTAGCCCATAGGGCAGTCCGGGGCTAATGAAAAGCCCCGACGCGGCCGAATAAATATGCAGGCAGGAGCAAACAGAGGAAATGGTGGAGAAGGGCGCGGGTGGGCGCGGAAACGGCATGGATCGTCGTCTTGGCTCCACTCGTATTCATCGGCTGCCGATGGAATGGATGGATCCGATGAGCTGGCGCCTTCCGTCGGGGAAAGATCTGGCGGAGTTCGCGCTGCAGTCGGGATTTCTCGCGCCGATGATGCTGGAGCGTCCGAATTTGAAGCGCAGGAAGTCGCCGGCGCCGGCTCCAGCCAGTCCGGGCGTCGTCGAAAGTCAGGTCAGGGAGGCGCCGGAACATTCCGGCAGCTTTCGAGGGATCCAGTGAACGCTCAAGTGTGGATCGCGATTCTGGTGGGACTGGCGGCGATGATCGATGATCTCGCGCGCCGGCAGATCGCCAATTGGATTCCACTGTCGGCGTTAGCGGCCGGTTTCGGATGGCAGATCGGACAGAGCGGTCTGCATGGATTGTTATATGCGGGAGCAGGGACGGTAGCGGGTTTCGCCGTGTTTTTGATTTTTTATCTGCTGGGCGGAATGGGCGGGGGCGACGTGAAACTGATGGCGGGCTTCGGAGCGTTGCTCGGCTTCCATCAGCTGATTGCCGCCGCGCTGTGGACGGCGGGTGTGGGCGGCCTCATCGCCGTGGGGGTTTTGAGCGTGCGCGCCATGCGGCGCAGGATGGGTAGGACTCCGAAACAAGAACCGGGCCAGGATTCGATTCCTTACGCCCCAGCCATTGCGCTGGGAGTCTGGTTGTCGCTGGCGGCAAGATTCTAGGGGCATTAGGAATAGAGGAGAACAAGTATGGATCGCAGGTTTCTGACGGTATTGGGCGTCAGTCTGGTGTTCGCGCTGGTGGTGTCGAGCGTGTTCTACCAGATGACCTCGCGCGGAAGCGGCCCCAAAAAGGCCGAACCGACCGACATGAAGGACGTGGTGGTTGCTACACGTCCGCTGGGCATCGGTGTGATGGTGAAGCCGGCCGATGTCAAAGTGACCAGGGTTCCCGGAGAGGCGTTCCCCAAGGGAGCGTTCTCGAAAGTGGAAGAAGTTCTGGACCGGCCGGTGGTATCCAACATCCTGCTGGATGAGCCGCTGCTGGAGGGCCGCCTGGCGGTCAAGGGAAGCGGTCTGGGCCTGGCGCCCACCATTCCGGTGGGAATGCGCGCCGTTACGGTTCGCGTCAACGACGTAGCCGGCGCGGCGGGATTCGTGCTGCCTGGTCTGAAAGTGGACGTGCTGGTCACAGGCCACCCGCCCACCGGAGACAGCAACATGACCACCACTGTTCTGCAGAATGTTCTGGTTCTGTCCGCCGGACAGGCCATGCAGTCGGATGCGCGCGGTACGCCCGTCTCGGTCTCTACTGTGACCTTGCTGGTGACGCCGAATGACGCCGAAACGCTTACCCTGGCCAACGGCGAGGGCCGTATCCAACTGGTGCTGCGCAATTCGAGCGATGAGGGCATTGAGAAGACGCCGGGACGTTATGTCGCCGAGTTGTACGGCTCGCCCCGCAAAGCTCCGGCTTCTGGACCTGCCCCGATTCGCAAGCCGGTGGTCCTGACTGCCGCGCCCGTGGCGATTCCGATCGCCGCGCCCCCGGCTCCCGCACCGCCGGATCAGATCATTGTGATCCGCGGCACCACGAAGACCGTGGAAGTGATCCCCAGAGGGAACTGAGACTGCCGCACCCATGCAATCCAAGGAAACCACTATGACTTCCATTCGCGTGTTTGACCATGCTGTTGCCGGACGAATCCGCCGGATCGCCATCACGGCGGCGCTGCTGGGCTTGGCCGCCGGGCCGTTCCTGGCGCAGAGCGCCGAGGACTTGCGTATTACCGTCGGCAAGAGCATCGTGATCGACTACCCCGGCGACATCCGCCAGATCTCGACCAGTAATCCCGAGGTTGTGGATGCCAGCCCGGTGACCACACGGGAAATCCTCATGTCCGGCAAAGGACTAGGCTCCGCCACCATGGTGGTATGGAGCAAAGCCGATCAGCGGATGTTTTACAACGTCACGGTGGAGCTCAACCTGGAGCCGTTGCGGCGCATTCTGCAGGACACGTTCCCGGACGAGAAAATTGACATCCACAGCTCGCGGGATTCGATTACCTTAAACGGCACGGTGTCCAACAAAGACGTAGCGGACCGCGTGATGGCTCTTTCCGGGACCTTCGCGAAAACGGTGGTCAACAACCTCCAAGTAACGCCCGGCCCGATTGAAAAGCAGATCCTGTTGCGAGTCAAATTCGCCGAGCTGGATCGCTCCCGGGCACAGCAATTCGGCGTGAACCTCTTGTCCACGGGCGCTCTGAACACCATCGGATCGGTGTCCACGGGACAATTCAATTCGGCGCAGGTGACTCCCGGTATCAAAGGCGCTCCGAGCACCATAACGGTGACCGATGCCCTCAACTTCTTCGCCTTCCGCCCGGACCTGAACATCGGTGCCTTCGTCAAGGCGCTGGAGCAGGAAAACGTCCTGCAGATTCTGGCCGAGCCGAACCTGGTGACCACCAACGGAAAAGAAGCCAATTTCCTGGTGGGCGGTGAATTCCCGGTGCCTATTTTGCAGGGCGTGGGAGCCGCCGGAGCCGTCACCGTTCAGTTCAAGGAGTTCGGCATCCGCTTGCTGTTCACTCCCCAGATGACCGCGAACAAGACCATTAAGCTGGCGTTGCGTCAGGAAGTCTCGACCATCGATTTCGCCAATGCCGTCACTTTGCAGGGATTTTTGATTCCCGCACTTTCCACACGCCGGGCCGAAACCAACGTGGAGCTGGCCGAAGGACAGACTTTTGTCGTGGCAGGCCTGATGGATAATCGGGAAACCAACGCGTTGTCGAAGATCCCCGTCATCAGCAGCATTCCTATCCTCGGTTCGCTCTTCAAGAGCAAGATCGAGAACAAGAACAACACGGAGCTGGTCATGCTGGTAACTCCAGAGGTGACCGAACCCCTGGGCCCCAATGATCCTAAGCCGTCGCCCTACTTTCCGAGGGATTTCCTGAAGAGGATCGAGCCCCCAGACACGCAGTCTGGCAAGTCCGGCGGCAAGAAGTAGGCGCAATAACTGACCGGGGGGGCATCCTCCGGGAATTGGAAGCGAGACCTGTCCCGGTGAGCACGCTACTACAAAACGGTCCGGAAATCACAGCGCTGCTGATCGCGCCCGATCGCGAGCTCGCGCAAAAATTTCTGGAAACGATTCCGCAGACCCGCGGCTTTCAGATCCTGGCGGATCTCAAAACCTATCCGCCTCACCAGACACTGGAAATCCGGGCCAGGCAGCTTAACCCTCAAGTGGTGCTGCTGGACCTGGGGTCGGACCCGGCGACCGCGGTCAGCCTGGTGCGCTATATAGTGTCTCTGAATCCGGGCATGCAGGTAGTGGGTCTGCATTCGCACAACGATTCCCAGATGATTTTGCAATGCTTGCGGGCGGGAGCAGTGGAGTTTCTTTACGCTCCCTTCGATCTGGCCACGCAGAGGGACGCGATCTCGCGCTTGCGCCGGCTGGTGGTGCCGGAGAACGCGGAGCGTACCGAAGCCGGTCATGCCGTGGCTTTCAGCAGCTGCAAGCCGGGCTCGGGAGCCTCTACCGTGGCTACCCAAACGGCGTTTTCGCTGCACCGGCTGACGGGCAAGAAAATTCTACTGGTGGATTGCGATCTCACCGGCGGCACCATCGGGTTCTATCTGAAGCTCAGCCACAATTATTCGCTGGTGGACGCGCTGCAGCACGTGGAGCATCTGGATTCAGCCTTGTGGAATTCGCTGGCCGTCAATTACGGCGGTGTCGACATTCTGCCGGCGCCGGCCCTGCCCTATGCAGGTCCTGTAGACGGCGCACGCCTGCGGATGCTGGTCGGACAAGCGTGTCAAATCTATGATTGGGTAGTTCTGGACCTGCCTACGGTGTTCAGTCCCACCAGCTTGATGGCGACAGCCGAATGCGAGCGGGCATTTCTGGTTTCTACAGCGGATCTTCCCAGTCTGCATCTGGCGCGCAAGGCCCTCACGATGCTCAACCACCTCGGTTTTCCCAAGGAGCGCTTCCATGTTCTGCTGAACCGTTTGGACCGGCGTGAGGAAATCGGAATCGCGGATATGGAAAAACTGTTCGGGTGCAGCGTCCACGCCAGTCTTCCTAACGACTATTTTGCCCTCCACCGCGTAGTGACGCTGGGCCAGCCGCTGGGAGCGGAAAACGATTTGGGCCGCGCGATCGAGAATGTCGCGCAGCGTCTGTGCGGGGTGACCGCAAAACCGCCGTCCCCGAGCGCGCGGGATCTGAGACCCGCGCTGTCACAGGTGTGAGGCAGATTTAGAGAATCCTTATGTTCACGTCCCTAGAAAACGGAAACAAAAACAACCCGCAGATCTCCTGGGAGCAGAGGCTGCTTAAGAATGCCGGCCGCCAGAAGACCAACCTGAAGCCCGAATACCAGGAGCTCAAGTTCACGCTGCACCGCAAGCTGGTGGACAAGATCAACCTGGAAGCGCTGGCGACCATTGATAACCAGCGTGTGCGGGCGGAAGTACGCCAGGCGGTCATTCAGCTGATCGACGCCGAGCCCACCCTGCTCAGCTCGCTTGAAAAGCAGCAGATCAGCGATGAGGTCCTGGACGAAGTATTCGGTCTGGGGCCGCTCGAGCCGCTGCTGCAGGACCCCGGCATCTCCGACATCCTGGTGAATACCTTCCGCCAGGTCTATATCGAAAAGAAGGGTCTTCTGGAGCTGACCAACGTCACTTTCCGCGATGACCAGCACCTGCTGCGGATCATCGACAAGATCGTCAGCCAGGTGGGCCGGCGCATCGACGAATCGACGCCCATGGTAGACGCCCGCCTGAGCGACGGATCGCGCGTCAACGCCATCATCCCGCCGCTGGCGGTGGACGGCCCGCTGCTCTCCATCCGCCGTTTTTCCACCGACAAGCTGATGCCCCCGGACCTGGTGGACCGCAAGGCCCTGTCGCCCGGCATGATGGAGCTGCTGGAAGCCGCGGTGAAGGCCCGCCTGAACATCATCATCGCCGGCGGAACGGGCTCCGGTAAAACTACCCTGCTGAACGCGCTGTCCTGTTTCATCAACGCCAAAGAACGCATCGTCACCATCGAAGACGCGGCCGAATTGCAGTTGAAGCAGCCGCACGTCGCGCGTCTGGAAACCCGGCCCGCCAACCTCGAAGGCACGGGCGCGGTCCGCCAGCGCGAATTGCTGGTCAATAGTTTGCGTATGCGTCCCGACCGCATCGTGGTGGGCGAAGTCCGCGGCGAGGAAGCCCTGGACATGTTACAAGCCATGAACACCGGTCACGACGGCTCCCTGACCACGGTCCACGCGAACTCTCCGCGTGACGCCGTCAGCCGCCTGGAGGTCATGGTTTCGCTGGCCAATGCGAACATGCAACTGGTCTCGATCCGCCAACAGATCGCCAGCGCCGTGAACCTGCTGGTGCAGGCCTCGCGTATGAGCGACGGATCGCGCCGCGTGATTTCCGTCACTGAGGTCACCGGCATGGAAGGCGAAGTGGTCACGCTACAGGACCTGTTCGTATTCGATAAGCGCGGCCTGGATCCGGACGGCAAAGTGTTAGGCCGTTTCGCGGCGACCGGCATCCGCCCGAAATTCTACGAAAAACTGTTGAGCGCCGGCATCCGTCTGCGCCCGGACTTGTTCGACGAAGTAGTGGAGGTCTGACATCATGGGATTCCTGCCTCTGGCAATCGTGGTCTGGCTAGCCGCCGTAGCGGCCTGGTACTTCATTTCCAGATATTTCAAGAGCTCGGACGCCGACAAGATCAAGCAGCGTCTCACCGGTATGGGGAAAGCCCGGGAGAAAACTAAAGACAGCAAGACCGGCGAGCCGTCCATTATCCAAACCCAGCAGAGCGGCAACAAATTTGCCCAGTTGCTGGTGGAAAAGTATCAGCTGGGTCCCAAGATGCAGTTGTTCCTGGAGCAAGCGGGCCTGCGGTGGACTCCTGCGCGCCTGCTGCATCTGAGCATCATGGCGTTCGGCGCGGGATTCATTTTCGGCTGGGTCATCCTTCCCATCCCCATGGCGCTGGATCTGGTGGTGGGTCTGGTGTTTGCGCCCGCTCCGTTCCTGTATGTCTGGCGTCAGCGCCGGAGCCGCTTGCAGAAATTTGAAGCCATATTCCCGGAAACCCTGGAGTTCATCTCCCGCTCCATGCGCGCGGGCCACGCCTTTTCCGTGTCGCTTGAAATGATCTATCGCGAGTTCGCCGAGCCGGTGTCGGGCGAATTCCGCCGCACATTCGAGGAGCACAACCTGGGACTTCCCATCGAAGTCGCGCTGCAGAGCTTAGCCAAGCGTGTCCCGTCTCTGGATGTGCACTTCTTTGTATCCGCCGTGCTGCTGCAGAAACGTACCGGTGGCAACCTGGCCGAGATTCTGGACAAGCTGGCCTATGTGATCCGGGAGCGTTTCAAGTTGCGCGGGCGCATCCGCGCGGTCAGCGCGCACGGGCGGATGACCGCGACTTCGCTCAGCTGTATCCCCATCGCCGTGGCGATCCTGATGTTCTACACCAATCCGGATTACGTGAAGTTCTTTTTTGAGGATCAGGTCGGCAACTACATGATGGGCGCCGGCGTTGCCTTGCAGGTGATCGGATACCTGGTCATGAAAAAAATCGTGAACATCGAGGTCTAGTCATGTTTCTACTCACAGTTTTGATCTTCGTGGGGATGGTCGCGATGGTGTCCGCCCTGGGCCTGAAGCTGTACGTGCGCCCCAAGGAGGCCATGGAGCGCGTGGCGGGCGTGGTGGGATCCAGCGAACAGCAAGGCGAGCATCCCAGCCTGGCGTTCCATGAGATCATCAAGCGCCTGGGCAACTTCGTCCCGCAGTCCCCCAAGGACGTGACGGTGATGCAGCGCCGCCTCATTCGCGCCGGCATCCGTAAGGAAGGCGCTCTGAAGGTTCTATACGGGGCCAAGGTCGCTACCGGAGTAATCTTTCCCATCCTGGTCATGACGGTAATGAGCGGAGTCTCGACCGATTCCGGCAACCGGATCGCCATGGCTCTGGCTGCCGCGGCTGTGGGCTTCTTCGGACCCAACGAATATGTGCGTCGGATGGCAGGCCGCCGTCAGCATGAGATCGCTCGGGGACTGCCCAATGCCTTGGATCTGCTGGTGGTCTGCGTCGAGAGCGGATTGGGATTGGATCAGGCCATTTTGCAGGTTTCCAAGGAATTGGAACACGCCCATCCGGAGATTAGCGAAGAATTTGGTTTTGTGAACCTGGAGTTGAAGGCCGGCAAACGCCGCGTGGAGGCCCTGCGAAACTTGGCCGAGCGCACCGGCGTCGACGATCTCAAAAAGCTGGTGGCTGTTCTGATCCAGGCTGACCGCTTTGGAACAGGCGTGGCGCAAAGTCTTCGGGCCCATGCCGATTTCATGCGGATCCAATCCCGCCAAGTGGCTGAGGAAAAAGCCGCCAAACTCGGCGTTAAGTTGATTTTCCCGATCTTTTTCTGCATTTTGCCATCGCTGTTTATTGTGACGGTAGGGCCCGTCGCCATGAAGATTGTCCGGGAACTGATACCCATGATGAAGAATATGTAGTACTGGCCTAAAGGTACTGGCTCATGGGGTCGAATTAAATCTTGTCACGAAAGGAGAAAGAGGGATGTTGGACGCTTCCACGGTTCGAATCGTTTGCGCTGTTTTGGCGGTCCTGTTTCTAGGGATCATCGTGCTTCGCCGCAAAAAGAACGCTGAGTAACGCGCCATAAGAGCGCGAGTTGTAGTCAGAGCGCGGCCCAATGAGCACGCCCGACTAGCGGGAGCACCGCATAAGCCGGGGTGGCTGGTTCGCCCAGGCAGGTCACAGGAGTAGAAGTCGCACGTCCGGCGCCGCGCTCTTTTGGGGGCGCGGCAGACCGGAAAGAAGTCGATTTTTTGGAGGGGGACGGAGTCAGGATGCTTCGAAAGCTTCATTTGCTGGCAATTTTGAGTGCGTTCCTGCTCGGCCATTCGGCTCTTGCGGGAACCTTCGGGAAAGTTGTGCCGATCGGTGGCCACGCCTCGGACGTGGCGCTCGATGAACCCCGGGGTCTGTTGTATGTCGCCAATTTCACGGCCAACCGTATCGAAGTAATATCGCTGGCTACCAATACGGTCCAGACCCGGGTGAACGTGATGCCCCAGCCGTATTCGATCTCGATTTCTCCGGACGGACACTGGCTGCTGGTGGCGCACTACGGCAACCTCGCCATGCCCGAGTCGCCCGCCAATGCCCTGACGCTGATCGACCTGCGCAACAACTATACACAGCAGAACTTTGCGCTCACCGATCCGCCTCTGGGCCTGGCTTTTGGACTGGATAATCTTGCCCTCGTCGTAACCACGACGAATTTCCTCATTTTTGACCCCGGCTCGGGCACCTCACAGGTGCTCATCTCCATTCCAGCCCAGGCGGCCAAGAGCATACCGCAGCCTCCGCAGAGCTTTCCGCCCAACATCGTGGCGGCGTCAGTCGGAGCGTCCCGCGACGGAAGCTGGATTTACGGCTTCGGCGACACCCTGGTTTTCCGGTATGACGTAAGAAACCATTTGCTTTTTAGCTCGGCTTATTCCGCGACTCCGCCCCTTGGGCCGCGGGCCGTTAGCGTGTCCGATGACGGTGTGTACGCGGTCACTGGCTGGGCTATGACGGACCTGAACGGCCTGGATTTCGCGGAGTTCCCCAGTCCCAGCGGTTCCCTGAACGTCGGCGGCCACGCCATCGACTCCGGACGCGGGCTGATCTATTCCGAGGTGCCCTCGAATGTTTCCGATCCCCCCGTGCTCACCGTGCGGGATGTGGATAACCTGACGCTGCATGAAAGCCTTCAATTGCCCGAACACCTGGCGGGTCGTGCGATTGTGGCCAGCGATCACAACACCATGTATGCGTCCTCGGACTCGGGCGTGCTGGTGCTGCCGGTAGGTGATCTGAATCTATCCCCGCGCCTGAAGGCCTCGGTGGAGGATCTGGTTTTCCGCGGAAACTTCTGCGACCGGACGCTGGCTACCCAGACCTTCACGCTCTTCGATCCCGGCGGCGCCCATGTGCCGTTTAGCATTACATCTTCGAACCCCGCCGTAAGCTTCTCACCCAAGTCGGGCACCACTCCCGCTGTGATCACAGTGCAGGTCGACCCCAATGCGTTCGCGGCCCAGAAGGGCACGGTCGCGGTTCAGCTGAGTTTTACGTCCAACGTGGCGGTCAACATTCCCAAGGACGTGCGTGTTCTAGTGAACTCCCACGAGCCGAATCAGCGCGGCACTATCATCAACATTCCAGGAACGCTGGTGGACATGATCTCCCACCCGGCCAAGGATGAGTTCTACGTGCTGCGCCAGGACCTCAATGAAGTACTGGTTTTCAACGGCACCAACAATACGCAGAAGGCACCGCTGCGCACTTGCACCAGACCCATGTCGATGGCGATCAATTACGATCAAACCAGACTTCTGGTGGGATGCGACAACAGCCAGATCATCAGTGTATTCGATCTTGATACGCTGGCTCCGCTCCCCCCTGTGAATACCAGGGGAGACTACGTCCAATCCCTCGCGTCGTCGTCTCGGGCCACGCTGGCCCTGATGCGGGATGGCGGCGGCGAGCAACCCCAGGTTCACAGCGTGGATTTAAACACCCTCACTACGTCCAAGTACAGCCGCTTGGGCGTGTATCAAAACACGCTTCCCCTGAATACTGTGCTGGCGCCCGCACCCAACGGCTCCTCCATCATGTTGGCGTCCAGCGACGGCAGCGTGATGCTTTACGACGCCAATGTGGACAGCTTCACTATTTCCCGCAAGGACTTCTCCTCGCTCGCGGGAGCGTACGCGGCCTCCTCGTTCGGGCAGTACGTGGTGGGTAACAGGATTTTAGATTCTTCCCTGGTCCAGACCGCTACGATTCAGCCCACTTCGGGGCTTTCCTCAGGATTCGTTTTCGTGGACCAGAACGGCCTCTTTATCTCGGCCCCGGATTCAGCCAGTCCGGGCGTGCTGGAGCGCGTGAATTCCGGCGATGGCACGGGTTTAACGCCCACCAGCCTAGTGGAAGCCCCGCTGCTGGGTTCGACCAAAGCGGCGTTTACCCGCACTCTGACGATTCTTCCCGCCAATCGCGAGATTGTGGCCCTGACTACGTCGGGGATCACCATCCTGCCTCCCAATTTCGATGCCGCCGTGGCCCTGCCCTCGATCACCGGCGCCGTCAGCGCCGCGGACCTGAAGTCGCCGGTAGCTCCGGGTGGTCTGATGAGCGTCCTGGGGACCAGCCTCAGCAGCATCAACCAGGCCAGCAGCGACGTGCCGCTGCCCACTATGATCGGCGATAGCTGCCTCACGGTGAATGGCACTCCCGCGCATTTACTGTTGGTTTCTCCCGACCAGGTCAATGCCCAGGTGCCGTCCCTGGCGTCGGGCAGCGTGGCTCTGGTCATGCATACGCCGGGTGGCGTGAGCAATACGTTCTTGCTAGACGTGCTGAGCGCGGCGCCGGCGGTGTTTATCACCACACTCGACGGCGTGCCGAACGTCCCCTCCATCGTCCGCTGGAACAATGGGCTGGTAGTCACCACCACCAATCCGGTGCATCGCGGCGACATTCTCACTATCTATCTGACTGGCTTGGGGGCAGTGAATCCGCCGGTGGCTGATGGAGCCGCCGGGCTGGTTGACCCTCTGTCAAGAACCCTGGTCGATCCAACCGTAGAGATCGGGGGAGTGGGTGCGGGGATCCTGTTTTCAGGCTTGGTTCCCGGTTATCCGGGATGGTATGTGCTGAACGTGAGCGTGTCCAACTCTACTCCGCAGGGACTGAGCGTGCCGCTCACAATTACAGAGAACGGGCTCATCTATTCGCAGAGCGTGCGAGTGGTCCAAAAGTAATCGAGCGCGGCGGAGACCGCGACCTAAAACCGGGGGATCAGGAAAGAGGAGAGCATGAAACTTGTTCGTTTTTTGGCAGTGTGTTCGGCGCTAGCGATGCTGCCCGCCGCGATGGCTCAAAAATGGGAGTTCGGCGTGGGTGTGGGAGCTGGCTTCTATACTCCACAAGACGTGACCGTGGGTTCCACCTCGGCTTCCGCCAAGTTTAAAACCAGCGTCGCCACCAGCGCCTGGGTCGGCGAAAACATGGGCGATCGATGGGGCGGGGAACTGCGCTACAGCTATCAGCTTGGCGATGCGAAGCTGAAACAGAATTCCACCGAAGCAGTATTCGGCGCTGAGGCGCACACCATCGACTACAGCTTTCTGTTGTATGCCAAGCCTTCGGAATCCACCTTCCGGCCGTTCGTGTCCGGCGGAGCCGGCATCAAGTTCTATCGCGGGACTGGCACCGAAACCGTGGTCCAGCCGCTGAGCCAATACGCGCTGCTCACCCAGGCCGGAGATCTGACGGGGGTGGTGAGCGTCGGCGGCGGCGTGAAGATGAAACTCGGTTCCCATGCCTGGCTGCGGCTGGATGTCCACGACTATATGTCGCCCTTCCCCAAGCAAGTGATCGCGCCGAACTTCGGCGCCAACGTGGAAGGCTGGCTGCACGACATCGTGCCGATGGTGGCCATCAGCTTCGGAAATTAGTCTCCAGATCGTTCTGCGCGCCCACGCGCGGGGTCGTAACAATCAAGGCTGAGGCTGGCCCCCGTCCATTACGGTTGGGGGGATGACGAGGGCCCCTCAGCCGCCTAAGACTACCCGCCAGACCCGCCGATAGATGAGCAGGCACGCCCATGTACTTCAACGCTAGTCCTACAAACATTACGGAGCTGCTGGTGGTGTGCGTGGCCGTGGTCTCCATGATCATGCTGCTGCGTAAGCGCTATGAAAGTAATCTTCCGCTGCTGTTCTATTCCCTGGCGGTGATGTTCACCAACGGCGCGGAGCGCCCCGTCAATCCGGCGATTCTGTACGGCGGCCTGGCGTTCTGCCTGATCCTGCGCTTCGAGTTCATGGGGAAGGGCATTTCGAAAATGGTCGCCTTTCTGGCCAGTGCCGGACTGGTTCTGATGATCTGGTCCATGATGTCCGACGTCCTGGCGTAGCTGTAAGCCCCACCTCGCTCCCGATTCGCTTTATGCTGTTGAAGAAGGAGGGACCCCAGTGCGCTCCCTTTCCGTTATCGCGAACCTTGCAGCAGTGGTACTTGCACTAGGTGCGCTTCCGCTTTCGGCTCAATGGCCTCAGGTGAAGACCAGGCGCGTCCCGCTGACTCGGGACGGCAAACCTGATCTGAATGCTCCTCCACCTAAGTTCGGCAACGGCAAGATTCCTGACTTATCCGGTATCTGGAATTCGATCAAGACACCGTGTGAAAAGTCCGAGGCCGCGAAGATATTCGGTTGTTCGGACATTCCCTTCGGAGCCCCCGTCGGAATCATGGACGTTACCGCGACCGGTTCGGAAGAGGGGCAAGCCGGGACCACCGTGCCACTCCCGTATCAACCGTGGGCCGAAGCCCAGGTCAAGCAAAACCTGGCCGACATCCGCAAGGATGACCCCACCACTCGCTGCCTGCCGATCTCTCCCGTGCGGCAATGGTCGGACTTCTTCCCGCAGAAGATCGTGCAGACCGAGGATGCCGTGTTCGTGCTGAGCGAATACATGATTCAGTACCGGCAGATTTTCCTGGATGGCCGCCCTCTGCCCAAAGACCCGTTTCCCAGCTTCAAGGGTTACTCGGTCGGCCACTGGGAAGGCGACACTCTGGTGGTCGAAACCACGGGATATAAGAACGGTCTATGGCTCGACCTCAAGGGTGATCCCCTTACCGAAGAAGGACGGACCACTGAGCGAATCCGGCGGCCCAAGTTTGGCCGCCTGGAAGTCCAGCTCACGGTGAACGATCCCAAGGCCTACACCCGGCCGTGGTCGGCAACTCGCTATCTGACGTTAGCGCTCGACACCGAGCTGATCGAGGACGTCTGCAATGAGAACAACAAAAATCTGCCCCACATGGTCGGCAAGTAAAGGCGGTTATTGCAGTTTATTTCGATACTCCGGATACATCGTCTCTGCTCCACCCATAGCCGCGGCCACCGGCACTTTGTGGCGTTCGGCGAACTCCGTGACAAACGGGTTTTCGCCGGGCATGTAGCTGGGCACGTGATCCGGGGAGCGTCCGGGAATTTCTTCGACGTACTCGCAGGGATACAGCCACCCCGTGGTGATTCCACCGGTGCCGATGCCTTCTTCACTGACGTTCAGCGTAAAGTCCTGGCTCTTGATAAGCGGTTCCGTTAGGTAGTCCGGATCGGTGACCACGGTCACGTGAGTCAGATGATCCGCATGCCGGATAAAGTGCTCCACCAGCGTGTTGCGGTCGCTCGACGGCAAGCCGTTGCGGCGATGCCAGCCCTGCTTGATATGCGTGGTGGTCACCGTCAGGATGTTGCCCTCCCACCTGCCGGTCGAAAAACCCATCCAGGTGTGCGGGGCGTACACCGGAGGATGCGGGCGTCCGTCCATGTAGATGGTCCGGTTCTGTTCGTAGTTGCTGATGTACTGCCGGATCGCGATTAGATCCTGCGTCTGGGGATCGCGCTCCTCCCAAATCCGCAATAGCAGCGGACCCCGGTACACGTACGCGACCGTATGCACCTGGCACTGATGTTCGGGCGCAGTCAGTCGGGACGGATCCCACGCCAGCGCCCACTGCCGAGCTGCGTCGTTGATGGGAAGGCCGAGATAGTCCACCAGCTCCGGTCCCGGAATGCGCTCCGGCTGATCCTCGTGGAATACCGGGCTCCAGATGCCCGTCAGGTCGAGCTGGGCGAAGGCAGGCCCGCCGTACAGCAGTCCGATTCCCAGCAGCAGCCATTTGGACATCAGGGCCTTTCTGTCGGCAACCCCGCTTGATTCCACGCGCGCCAGCCCCCATCGAGCGAAATCGCGTTCTTGTAGCCCATCTGCTGCAGCGCGTCAGCCACGAGTGCCGAGCGGAATCCGCCGCCGCAGTACAGCACCATGGTCGTCGATTTATCGGGAATCTCGGTTTCGATATCGCGCTCGATGATGCCTTTGCTCAAGTGGATCGCGCCCGCCGCGTGGCCTTCGGTCCATTCATGGTCTTCGCGGGTGTCGATCAGTACGTGACCATCGGTGGGCATCTTCCGATATTGCTCGATGTCCACCTGTTTCACGCGCGCCTTGGCGCTATTCACCAGCGCCAGAAATGCCGGGTTGTGCTGCTTGTGTCCTGTGCTCATTTTGGTTTATTAAGACCTGACTCTCCGGATGCGGGCGCCCACGCCCGCGAGCTTCGCTTCGATGTTCTCATAGCCGCGGTCGATGTGATACACACGGTCAATCGCCGTTTCGCCTTTCGCGGCGAGACCAGCTAATACCAGGGACGCGCTGGCGCGAAGATCGCTGGCGATCACTTGTGCCCCCGAGAGCGGCGTGGGCCCGGCGACAATCGCCTGGCGGCCTTCCAGGCGAATGTTGGCTCCCATGCGCGCCAGTTCTTGCGCGTGCATGAAACGGTTTTCGAAAATGGTTTCGGTGACGAAAGAGATCCCCGCGGCTTGCGTCATCAGAGCCATGAACTGGGCCTGCAGGTCGGTGGCGAAGCCGGGATGCTCTTCGGTGGTGATGTCCACGTTCTTCAGACGGCCGGTTACCCGAACGCGCAGGGCATCGGGCGCGGGCTCGGTCACCTCGACGCCGGCTTGTTGCAGTTTCGCGATCAGGGCTCGCAGGTGCTCCGGTACGCAGCCTCGCACGGTGAGATCGCCGCCGGTGAGCGCGCCGCCGATCAAGAACGTTCCCGTTTCGATGCGATCCGGGATGATGGTGTGTTCGGCTCCTCCCAGCTTCGCGACACCTTGGACACGGATAGTGGAGGTGCCCGCGCCCTCGATCTTCGCGCCCATGGTCGTCAAGAGTGCGGCGAGATCGGCTACTTCCGGCTCTCGCGCCGCATTCTCGATCACGGTTTCGCCGCGGGCCAGCACCGCAGCCATCAGAAGGTCTTCCGTGCCGGTGACCGAAATGCGGTCGAACTGAACATGCGCGCCCCGAAGACCGTGCGGAGCTTCTGCCTCGATATAGCCGTGTTCCTGCCGGACTTTCGCGCCCAATTGTTCGAGTCCGGAGACGTGCAAATTAATGGGGCGGGCACCAATGGCGCAGCCACCAGGCAGCGAAACGCGCGCCCGGCCGCAGCGACCGACCAGGGGGCCCAGCACCAGGCTTGAGGCGCGCATGGTCTTGACTAATTCGTAGGGAGCCTCGGGATGCTCGATCCGTCCGGCGCAAATCGTAACCCGGCCTCCTTCGCTTGAGACCGTTGCTCCCACATGGCCGATCAGATCCAGCATTGTGCCGATATCGCGGACCTGCGGAATGCGGTTTAAGATGACCGGCTCGGCGGTTAGCAGGCACGCCGCCAGCGCCGGAAGCGCCGAGTTCTTGGAACCGCTGACTGCAATTTCGCCTACCAGGGGAACGCCCCCTTCAATCAACAACTTATCCAAGGTCTAGAGCCTCCCGGATTCTCCCCTTCGAGCGGCGCAAGAGGCTCTCCGCCTCCTCACGCGTTATCTGTTTCTTTTGCATGATGATAGCGGCTCGAACACTGCGGCCTCCCAAATCCAGAAGTTCAGCCGCCTGAGTATAGTCCACGCCCGTGGCGGCTTGAATGATACGACGTGCCCGGTCCTCCAGTTTCTGGTTGGTAGGCTGAACGTTAACCATTAGATTCCCATAGACATGCCCCAGTTTCACCATCACCGCCGTGCTGATCATATTGAGAACCAGCTTCGTAGCGGTGCCGGCGCGCAGCCGGGTGGACCCTGTCAGGATCTCGGGTCCGGGGACGGGTTCGATCGGATAATCGACAAGGCGGGACAGTTCGGAGTCCGGGACGCAACTGATTCCGCAGGTCACGGCCTTGATCTCGCGGGCTTTTTCAATCGCCCCGAGGACATAAGGAGTCCGGCCGCTGGCCGAAATTCCCACTAGCACGTCTCCTGGCCCGAAGCCCGCTCCTCCCAGATCGCGGGCGCCGGCGCTGGGATCGTCTTCGACTCCCTCCGCGGGATGCGCCAGAGCGCGGTCTCCACCCGCCATGATGCCACGCACCAGTCCAGGAGGTACACCGAAGGTCGGGGGGCACTCGGCGGCATCCAGGACGCCCAGACGCCCACTGGTGCCCGCACCCAGATAGATCAAGGATCCTCCTGTTTCCAGAGCGCGAACAATGGCCTCAATGGCGGCTGCAATACGGGGAATCTGCAGGGCCACAGCGGCTGCCACCTGGGCGTCGGCGGCATTCATGGTTTCGAGCAACCGAACCATTGAAAACTGGTCCAGGTCGCGGGATCCCGGATTGGTTTGCTCAGTCGTCAGGCGTTCCAGCATCGAAACTGTATTGTACATGGGGCAGGAAAGGACTACATACCTAGAAATTTCCTCGCTCGGTGTACCAGAACTCTGAGGAGAACATCACGAAAGGTACTGGTACCCACGGTGGATCGCGGCTCCAATGCTAGTCCTAAGTTGCTGATAATTAAAAGATAATGAGCGCTGCGGATCGAATTCATCCTAGAAACCCGATCAGGAATCACCTTGACTCTTGTAAGACAGAAACCTTATACTTGCGAGGTATCGCAGTCTAACTGCAAGCAGCACAAAGGTCAAATTCGGAGGAGAATACGGAATGAAAAAGAGAGTTGTCGGAAGTCTTTTGGGGCTAATAGCGTTTGCTGCTATTGGTAGCGCGTCCACAGTGGCGTGCAACCCCGATGGCGCGGTCGTTGTCGGAGCTGGTGCGGTGGCATCAATTTCGTGCGGTCCGCTGGTCTTCGATAGTTTTAGCGCAACGGTGATTAACCCTGTGGGCGGGACCGCAAATGTTACCATGGCTCCCTACGCATTCAGCTATTTCGACAACGTCTCGGGGATTGTGAATCTTATATTCGACCCCAACTTCGTTGTCCCCCCAGGTTCAATCGAAGACGTGTACTTCTTCTTCAAGGTCACCGGTCCGGTGAATCAGGTGGACTTGTCGGCGTCGGGTTCGGCGGGCACAGGAATTACCGAGACCTATTGCAGCGCCGCCTTCGTAAACAACGTCTGCCCGTCCGGTTCTCAGGTGAGCGGCTCAATTTCGGTTGGCTCCAACGAGTCGAACCCGGGAACGCCGTTCGGGACGACGGTGAACACACTTTACATCTTTAAAGATATTCAGTTGAATAACACTCTTGGAGCGAACACCGGCGAGCTGAGCAGTTTCTCGCAGAGCTTCCACACTCCGGTCCCCGAGCCGATGACGTTCTCGCTGATGGGCGCTGGCCTCCTGGGCCTCGGCCTTCTGCGGAAGCGCGCCGGCCGCAAGGGCTAAAGAACCAATCTCCTTTCCGATTTTGGTCAGCGGGCCGGCGAAAGCCGGCCCGTTTCACGTTTGGAGCAGGACCGCTACGCGTCAGCAGACCAATGAATAAAAAAGAGCGCCCCTTGCGGGGCGCTCTTTCGATTTTCTTAATCGCTGTACGCTCTTTCCGGAGAAGCCGCTAGGCACTGAACGAGCTGCCGCAGCCGCACGTGGATTTCACGTTCGGATTATTGAACTTGAATCCCGAGCCTTCCAGGCTCTCGACATAGTCCACTTCGGCGCCATCCAGGTACAGAAGGCTGGCCTGGTCGACGAACACCTTGAGGTCGTCGAACTTGTAGGTCTTGTCGAGCATACCGGGGCTGTTTTCAAACGCCATGGAGTAGCTGAATCCCGAGCATCCGCCTCCGACCACGGCGATGCGCAGCCCGGCCGGTTTGGGTTCCTGCGACTCCAGTATTTCCCTGACTTTGCCAATCGCGGTTTCAGTTAGCTGGACCATTGCGGCGTATTTGCTCCTCAAAAGCATTATACTATAGGCGACCAGAGCGGTCCAGTTTCGCTAAACAGTCGGGCTCGACAGCCTGGTCGGCTATCTATAGGGAAAACCGAATGAAACCGGGGTAGGCCGGGCCGCGTCGGATCAGGTAGATATGAGTACCCTGATCGGCACGCTGCAGTTCCCGGCGATTGGATCGAAGGCGCGAGCCAGGACGCGAGTGGACCACAGGAACGGCGAAGAGGCGGCGCTTGTCCGACGGGTGCAGGCCGGCGACGAATTGGCGTTCCGTGAGCTGGTAGAGCGTTACCAGGCCAAGATCTTCTCGATCATCTACGGCATCCTGCGCAACCATAACGACGCGGAGGACATCGCCCAGCAAGTCTTCAGCAAGGTATATTTCTCCATCCGCAATTTCGATTTCCGGAGTTCGCTGCTCACCTGGATTTACAAGATCACGGTGAACGAGTGTTACGACTACCTGCGCAAGAAGCGGGTCCGGAGACTGGTGTACGAGAGCGATTTCAGCCAGGAGGAATCGCAGAGGATGGAAGCCTCCGACCCGGCGGTGGATCCGGCCGTGCCCGCGGATGAGCGACTGGCGCAGCGGGATCTGGCAGTGAAGCTGTTGTCCAAGGTCTCCGAAGAAGATCGCAGCCTGATCCTGCTTAAGGAAGTTGAAGGCCACTCAGTGGAAGAGTTGGCCCGGATGACCGGGATGAACGAGAATACAATAAAGGTAAAATTGTTTCGAACCCGCCAGAAGCTTCTCAAGGCGGCGCAGCGTCTGGGACGCTCACATAAAGCGGTTAGATAGAGCATATAGGGATCTAGTAAATCAAAGAGCGGGCTTAAGACCCGCAACGGATGAAGTGGCAGTGACTGAGGGAAGAAAATGATGCATCGGATCATTCAGGACCATCTCGAACAGGTTCTGGCGGGAGTCGGTCCCGATCCAGAGCATCCCGCCGGCCAGCACCTCGCGGAATGTGAAGAATGCCGTCATACGGTAGCGGCCATGCGTGAGCAGGCCGCGATGTTGCGGCAGTGGCGCGTAGCGAATAGGGAAATGGCCGAGGTTGAGCCGCGTCCAGGATTTTACGCACGCGTCATGGAGCGGATCGAGGCGCAAACTCCCGGTTCCGTCTACGAGCTGTTCTTCGATTCCGTGTTTGGCCGCCGGCTCGCCATGGCTGCGCTGGCGCTGGCGCTGCTGCTGGGCGTTTATGTGGTTTCCTCGGAACAAATGGCGTCCCCGGTCGCAGGCGGCGGCTCACTGCAAGTGACGCTGGTGTCCGATCAAGCTTTGGAGATGCCGCAGGATTTTCCCAGCGCTTTGGCCGACGGCGTTTTTTCAGACCATGCCCAACCGATGTTGGTCACGGGTACACCCGACCAGGGCGCCGTTCTTTTGAATCTGGTCACTTATCGTGAGCAATAGCCCTTCAATCGGAAATCCGCGCATCGCGACCACGCTGCTGCTGGTGTTTTGCGCCGGCGCGGCCGTCGGGATGCTGGGTATGCAGTACGGTCTGCACGACCGGCTTCACAAGGTCGCGGCCGCAGCGCCGACCCGGGATTCGAGCCACGATGCCGTGCTCCGGGACTTCAAAACCAAGCTGGACCTTTCCACTGAGCAGACCGATCAGATCTCCGTGGTGCTCCAGGACTACAGCCACTACTATGACAGCCTGCAGGACCAGCTCGACGATCTGCGCTCGACCGGGTTGAACCGGATTCTCCAGATCCTGCAGCCCGGCCAGCGCGAAAAATTCGAGAAGATGCGCGCTGAGCTGGTTCCTCAGTTGGGCGACGAAAGCAAGAAGTAATCCATCGCATCCTGCCGTATAGTGGGAATTTGAATCTCCTGATCTCGGGTCCTCCTGCGTGCGGCAAGTCTCGCCTCGCCCTCGAACACTTTCGATCGCGATCCAACCGGCTGCTGATCGTTCCCACGGCAACGATGGTGGAGCACGTCCGCCATGCATTGGCTCGATCGGGGGCGTGCTCCGGATATCCTGTTCGGCCGCGCGAAATCCGCACCCTGGCGACAGCCTTGGAAGCATGGTGCCCGCAGGCGGCGGCTCCGCCGGCTCTGCTGGATCTGTTCATCGAGCAGGCGCTGGGGCGGCTGCGGCCGGAGCGTTTCACCGCGGTTGCCGAATTCCCGGGCTTCCGCCGCGCGCTGGCGGATTTGTTCGAACATGTTTCTCCGCAGGCCCTTCCCGCGGACATCCTGAGTCTGGAAGAGGATGTGGAACGGAACCTGAAGGCTCGCGGGCTAGGCTTGCGCTACGCGCGTCTCCGCAGTGCGGCGGAAGCTCTTCGGAACGCCGGTGGGATGCTGCCCGACGTCACTCTGGATGGGTTCTTCACCCTCTCGGCCGCCGAAACCGAACTGGTTTTGGCGCTGGGCGGGCGCACCAACGTCACTATCACTCTTCCGGACTGGCCAGGCTCGCAGGCCGTTCGAGAAACCTTGCGATCCGCGGGCTTCGGAGAGCAGAGACTTGCCTCGGCAGCTCGCTCCTCCCGCCGGAGCGGCTTCTCCGCGGCCACCATTGAACGCGAAGTGGAGGAAATCGCTCGCCGCATCCTCAAATACGATGCACGGGGAACCGCATTCCGGGAGATGGGAATTGTTCTGCGCTCGCGCGATCCCTATGCCGGTATCGTCGAAACTGCGCTGGCACGCTTCGGGATTCCCGCCCGGCTATATTTTCACCAAACGCTTGGTTCTCACCCGGCTTTGAGGTTCTTATCCACTGTGATCCAGGCCATGCTGACCGGATGGGATCACGCGACGCTACTGGCTGCCGTTCGCATGCCGGTTTCCGGCCTGGGTGCGACGGCGTTGGGAGACCAATTGGACTTCGCGTGGAGGGACAGACTGCCGGCCGTGGGTCTGCCTTTGCCAGCGGGGCTGGAAAACCTGGCAGCGTTGGATGGCTGGCGGCGGGAGCGGCTGGAGGCGCGCGAGTGGGCGGCCCGACTGAAGACGCTCCGCGCGCTGCTGCCCGAACCGCGAGTACCTCAGGACGGCGATCGGGATCGAATCGGAGCCTTGCGCTCGACTGCTGCCGCGCTGGCTGCCTTCGATGAAATACTTGACGGCACGGCGCTGGCACTCGACTGGTCCGGCCGGTGCGCGCTGGCCGTGTTCTGGAAGCAGGTCGAGACCGCCCTCGCTCTGGAGCCTCTACGTGTGCAGGATGCCCGTAGGAACGTGGTTCACGTCATGGACGCATACGAGGCCCGGCAGTGGGAGCTCCCCGTAGTTTTCGTGTGTGGGCTGATCGAGCGGCATTTCCCGCGGTATCATCGCGAGGATCCGATTCTGGGCGACAGCGCCCGCCGCCAAGCCGGCCTGGATACAGCCGCGGACCGGCAGACGGAAGAACGATTTCTATTCGAACTGGCGACTTCGCGTGCGACCGAAGAAACGGTTCTCAGTTATCCGCGCTTCGATGAGCAAGGGGAAGACACGCTGCCGTCTTTCTTTATAGAAGGCAGCCTTGAACCAATCGAGGCCCGGCCGATTGTGCCCCGCGTACCGCCGCGAATTCAAAGTGAGACCGGAGACCGGCCCCTGTTCCTGCATAAGACCCTGAGTCCGACCGGGATCGAGAGTTTCCTGCAATGCCCATTTCAGTTTTTCGCGAGCAAAACACTGCGGCTGCGGCGGCGGCCACCGGTTCCCCGCGACAGATTGGATCTGCTGCTTCAGGGCAGCATTCTGCATCGCGCGCTGGCCGAATGGACCCGCGCGCCGCTGCTGGGCCCGGCAATTCTCGATGAGATCTTCGAAGAAGAGTGCGCGCGGTTGAGAGTGCCCGAGGGATATCGCACCGAAGCCGTCAGGCTGGAGCTGATGCGCCACTTTGGAGGCTTCCTGGACGACACTCAGTTCGCGCTCCGAGGCTGGGAGACTCGCGTAGAAGAGAAGTTCAGCTACGCGCTCAATCCGCTGGTGAGCATCGCAGGCCGTATCGATCGCCTCGATGTTGGCCCTGCGAACCAGGCCCTGGTGATCGATTACAAGTACAGCGCCGGAAACAAGATTCGCGAGCGTGTGGAGGATACGGGCGGCGGCCATCTGGTGCAGGGCGGATTGTATCTGGCGGCTGCAGCGCGGACGTTCGGGCTCGATCCCGTAGCGATGCTTTTTTGCGGTCTGAAGAAGGACGTGACCTGGGACGGCTGGCATGTCAGTATCCCGGGGCTCGAGTCGCTGGGCACGTCGTCGACCCGCGAGTACATACGAACCTTGATTGATGACGCCGAAGGCGCCGCCGTCCGGGTGCATGAGGCGATTACCTCCGGAGATATCACTGTTAACCCGAGAGATCCGCTGAAGTGCCGGTGGTGCGACTACTGCGACATTTGCCGGGTGGAATCCCGTGCGCTCGTGCAGATCGGACACGAATGATTCTTTCGGATGACCAACGCCGTGCGGTGGAACGTATCGGGCAGGACGTCTGCGTTGTCGCAGGGCCCGGTTCCGGCAAAACCCGGGTCCTCACGGAGCGATTCGCCTGGCTGGTGGAAACGCACGGTGTGGACCCGGACGCCATTCTAGCCATCACGTTCACGGAGAAAGCCGCCA
>Ga0207695_10001636_pt1 | contig 36191 bp, 35 predicted proteins | sample KBSC54metaG_FD_184354 | JGI IMG/M metagenome (GOLD analysis project Ga0207695, IMG submission 184354) | Corn rhizosphere microbial communities from Kellogg Biological Station, Michigan, USA - KBS C5-4 metaG (SPAdes) (version 2) | ecosystem: Host-associated > Plants > Roots > Rhizosphere > Soil... | reverse complement strand
AATCGCTGGACCAGCGCGCCGAGCGAAAGCCACATCATCCACGTGCTGGAAGCGCTGAAGTACGGCGAAGAGGTGTGGACAATTTTTCCCGAAGGCGAACATGTCGTGGCGGGGCCGCGCGTACATGCGGTGAAACTCAAGCCGGGACTGAAGACGATCGCCATTCTCGATCCGGAAGGCGAAGAAGCGGCATCGGGCCATACGCTGGAGCGCTTGCCGGTATTTGACGCGTAGAGGAACGGGGAAAGGTAAGGCGGGGCGGGACGGGATGTAAAGCAGGGATGTAAAGCGAAAAAACAAGGAAAGCATGCACGGCGAGGAGAGCGCCGCTTCATCCCCGGCAGTCAATCTCCGGGGATGAGGTCGCGGGCGACAGATGCTTATTTCTTCGGACGGCCGACCTTCAGCGGCGTCAGACCTGCCAGCAGCGTTTTCAGCTTGCCGGTTTCCAGGTTCTTGATCAGCGACACGCCGATGCGCAGCAGGTCGCTCTTCTTGATTTCAAATCCGGCCTTGAGGCAGGCTTTCTTGACCTGGCCCAAGACTTCGTATTCGGTTTCCGGCATGGTGAAGCTGTCACGCACTTGCTTGACCTTCTTGAGCTTCAGTTCGGCCTTTTTCTCGATCTTGGCGACGGCTTTGGCAGCCGGCTTGGTGACCGGTTTCACGACAGCTTTGGCGATGGGCGCCAGCGGCTTCTTCAGCGCCGGCGCGACGGCCTTGGCGACTGGCTTCCTGGCGGCGACGGCCGGCTTGGCTGCCACTTTCTTCACTGCGGGTTTCTTTGCTGCCGGCGTCTTCGCCGGTGTTTTGACTGCAGGCTTGACGGCTGGCTTCGCCGCTGTTGCGCGTACGGCTGGTTTTGCCTGGGTTTTTTGTGTTGCCATGGTTGCTCCCTTAGAAAATAATATAAACAATATATATTTTTTTGCCACATTGAGCAACCGCAAACGCGCTGCCCGCCTGATTTCACAGATTTTTGCTGATTTTACTTTCACATGAAAGTGATGTAATCGTTCTCATCGTCATCTGAATGTGCATCGCGTCACGAGGCATCTCCAGCCGATATCCAGTCGTGTATCTGCTGCGCCACCCATTCCGGTTCGTCCAACGTAAGGTCGTGACCCGCGCTGTCATGCGCCCGCAGCGGTGCTTGCCATTGCTGAGCCAGTGTCCGGGAGCAGACCGGATTGACCAATTGGTCGCCCATTCCGCACAGCACCAGCAAGTCAGCCGCCGGCGATTGCTGCGGCGCTTCATAACGCATTGCCGCCGATAATTGGCGCAAGGCGTTGCTGCGGGACACCGGTTGCTCGCGCAAGTAACGCATCCATTCACTGAGCATCCGCGCCGGCGGATGGCGATTGCTGGTGAGCCGGAGAATCGTGCGCTCGCGCCAGGCGTCGTCATCCTTGCCGATGGCCAGGCGCAGCAGCGTCGCATAATTACGCGGTCGCAGACGCCGATAGAACGGGCTGAACGGTCGCAGGCTGGTGTTGATCAGCACCGCCTTTTCAATCTCGCCGGCGTGGCGCGTCGCCCAATCGCAGGCGACCATGGCGCCGAGGGACAGCGCCAGCAGGTTGTACGGCGGGGCAATGCCGCGCTCCTGTAACTGGCGGCGACAGCTTTCGCTCATCTCATGTACGAGGTCGGGGCTGCGCTGGCGGTGCAGGCTGCCGTTGCCGGGCAGATCAAGCATGACGATATCGGCGGTTGGCAAACACGTCGCCAGCACCTGCGGGAATCGGCCCCAGTGGCGGGTCTCGCGCATGAGGCCGCGCAGCAGGATCCACGGCCTCATGCAGGCGTTACCCCGACCGGCATACTGCCGTCTTCGCCAGGCAACCAGTGCTGATGCGCGCAAGCGGCGCGCGTGAGGAAATCGAACCACACCAGGTGGCTGCGCAGCACGCGTTGCAAGCGGTGCGGCTTGTTCGGATTGAACATGCCGGCACGCGAGAACAACTGGCGCGGATTCTTCTTGACCCAGCGCCACGAGCCCATTTCCAGCGTCAGCGGCAGGAACACGTGATCGGTTTCCGCGGCAGTCTGCAGATACAGGTAATCCCACAGATCGCCATGCGTCAGGTATTGCATGCTCTGTGGTTCGAACAGGTAATTGTGGTCGGCATAGGTCTGGCTGAACAAGTCCTGGAGTGCCTGGATTTGCGGCATGTGGCGTATCGGTTGCGAGCTGTGCGCGAATGGAAACCAGATACGGTCTTGCAGGCCGAAGCCCGAATGGCAATCCAGCGCGACGCTGAATTTGCGGCTGCTGAGTTCCTGCCGTACGACGTCGCACAGCGCCTGTGCTTCGGCTTGCATCGGCGCGTCGGCCGGTCCGCGGTACCACGGCAAGCGTGCGCTGAAGCGCTGGCCGCCCAGCATGAAAGGGACTTTCTCGAGTGAGTCGACCGGCGCATTGCGCATCAGGTCGATGCCGTTGGCATTGCAGCGGGTGTTGTTCCACATGCCGGCCGGATTGACCAGCGGCATGAAGATGAGCCGCACCGACTTCAGCTGATGATGCAAAACCTTGTCCCACTTGAGGCGACCCAACAGACTACGCAGGAAAGCCAGCAGGATGCGCGTGCCGATGCGTTCCAGTCCATGCACGCCGCCGAAGAATCCGACTGCCGGCGCGTGCGGATCGCTGCTGCCGATGCTGAGTACGTAGACCGGGAACTGACGGCCGCGGAATTCGACGTGGCAGGCGGAGCGCGTTTCCAGCAGTGGCGCCCCGGCCTGGATGATGCGTTCCAGTTCGATCAGTTCGGGTAGCTTCGAATCCATGCGGCTGCCGGCTCCTTGGGCGCAACGTCATTGTGGGGACTGTCGGGACTGCTGTCCGCGACTATTCTTGCACACAATTGCGGCAGCAAAATGACAAGCGTGTTTCAAGCGTGTGAACGGACGGCCTCGTCGCCCAAAAAAGGAGCCTGTCGTCGGTGTCTTTACGACGCCGCGGACAGGCCAAGAGGGGGAAGGTGAATGAAAAAACTACTGCACACTACAGGAGACTACGGCGCTACAAAAACTCTTGCGATTGCGGAAAATCAGGCAATTTTGGCCAGCCGCACCGGCGGTTGTTCGATCTTGCTTTCTTCTTCGGCGGCGTGAACTTCACGCAGGTATTCGCTGAATTCCTTGCCGACTTCGATGTGCTTGGCGCCCATCGCCACGGTTGCCTTGAGGTAGCCGAGCTTGGAGCCGCAGTCATAGCGCTGGCCTTCGTAGCGATAGGCCAGCACGGTCTCGTCGCGCATCAGGTCGGCGATGCCGTCGGTCAACTGGATTTCGCCGCCGGCGCCTTTGCCAATGTTTTCGAGGCGCTCGAAGATACCAGGAGTCAGCACATAGCGACCGACCACGGCCAGCGTGGAAGGGGCGACGTCCGGCGCTGGCTTTTCAACGATGCCGCTGATGACGTCCAGGCGATCGCTGTGGGCGCTGCCGGGATTGGTGCTGACGATACCGTATTGCTTGGTGTCGCTGCGCGGCACATCTTGTACTGCTAGAAGACTCTTTTGCTCGGTGTTGAACACGTCCAGCATCTGCGCCAGCACGTTCTTGCCGCCTTCCGGGGCGTCCATGAAATCGTCCGCCAGCACGACTGCAAAGGGTTCGTCGCCGACCAGCGATTTTGCGCACAGCACAGCATGGCCAAGACCCAGCGGCGCCGATTGGCGGATATAGACGCAATTGACGTGCTTGGGGATGACGTTGCGCGCGAATTCCAGCAGCTTGGTCTTACCGGCGGCTTCGAGTTCGGTTTCGAGTTCGTATGCTTTGTCGAAATGGTCTTCGATTGCGCGCTTGTTGCGGCCGGTGATGAAGATCATTTCGGTAATGCCCGCTGCCACGGCTTCTTCAACAGCGTATTGGATCAGCGGCTTGTCGACGATGGGCAGCATTTCTTTTGGCTGCGCTTTGGTGGCAGGCAAGAAGCGGCTGCCGAGACCCGCGACTGGGAAGACGGCTTTAGTGATTTTTTTCATGATGTTCCTTGATGATTGAACGAAGGACGAATATGGAATGAATGCAAGGGCAGGGCGTCACGCTTGACTTGCGGACGAGCGCTGCTGTCGCTTGCTCTTGTGCAGCGACACCAGCATCGCGCAGGAATGAAACAGCGGCGCCGCCCCGGGACAGGCCTGGCTCAGGAAACCGGCCGCCAGGAAAGGCCACGACGAATCGTTGCCGAGGCGGTTGTTGATGTGCGTTCGAACCTTGCGAAGTTGATGCATGGTGTTTCCCCCGTTAATTAGTTGACGCCAGCATAAAAAATCCGCCCGGTGTTTGGCTATAGGAAACATTCCTTTTGATTTGTAGGAATTCGAGAATGTAGGACAAGCCGCGAAGTCCCTGAACGCCTGCGCTTGCCGCTTGTCCTACAAGGGAATTGGCCGCTGTCCGATATTGCCGTTTCGGTCCGGCAAATAAGATTCTGTCAGCCGCTTGTGACTCTTCGTGTTTGGTTGAGTTGCATCGCGGGTTTCAAGAAAAATAACTTTGAAAGGGAACATCATGTCTCATGGAATTATTGCCTGGCTGGTCATTGGCGCAATCGCAGGCTGGCTGGCCGGTGTGCTGGTCAAAGGTGGCGGCTTCGGCTTGCTGGTGGATATTCTGGTCGGTATCGTCGGCGCGTTTATCGGCGGCTGGCTGGCTGGTTTGCTGGGCATCGGCGTGGGCGGCGGCATCGCGGCCTCCATCGTGACCGCCACGATCGGCGCAGTCGTCCTCCTCCTGATCTTGCGACTCATTCGGCGCGGCTAGCGCCTCACTTGATACCGATATTGGCATACGGAAAAAGACACACAAAGAAGACTGCGGACGTTGTCACTCATGTATCGTTCGCAGTCGATATCTCGTGTACAGTCAAAACGTGCAGAAGATTCCTTCATTGCGGGAGTGAAGATCATGCAGACCACAGAAACCAACGACAGAGTCATTTCCATCCATTCGTCAGGACTGGCTTCCGGCAGCGCAACGAAGTCGGCGCGTACCGCTTCCGGCGTGGCGCATCCTTATCAGCCCAGCCAGCCGCATGTGCTGACTGAGGACGTCAAGGCGCAACTGGCGGAAGCCAACCAGCGACGCCGCGAGAATCTCTATCCACGGCTTGCCCAAACATTGGCGACGGTCGAGCAGAGCAGCATCACGCGCAGCTATTCGGAAGAGCGTGCAATGTCTTTGCAGGAACTGGCGGCCGCCAACAAGGCGCGCCGCAGCAGGTTGCGCGAAGCCGGCTATGCCTTGCCGATGACAAGCATGGCGTGACGCCCGTATCGGATTACTCCTTTTGCGGGCGCATTCGTGGCGATGCGAGGAATTGCGTGCCACGTCAATTCATTACGGCATTGCACGGCGCGGACCGTCGGTTTTCCTGCCATACGCCGCACCCACTCAGGTCGGCGCTACAATAGCGGGTTCGCTGAGCCCGGCCTATACGCCGAAGCCGGGTTTCGCATCTTCCTTCGCATCCTGTTTTACATCACGCTTCACATCATTATTCTGAGAAACGACATTACATGAGCAGCATCAGCCCTCTGGCCGGTCAACGCGCCGCTACTTCTTCCCTGGTCGACGTTCCGGTGCTGGTGACCAGTTATTACAGCCTGCGTCCCGACGCCGGCATGGCGTCGCACCAGGTTGCCTTCGGCACCTCGGGTCATCGCGGCAGTTCACTCAGTTACAGTTTCAACGAATGGCATGTGCTGGCGATCACACAAGCGATTTGCGACTATCGCACCGCAAACCGCATCAGTGGTCCGCTGTTCATCGGCATCGATACGCATGCTTTGTCGGCGCCTGCCTTCGCCAGTGCACTCGAGGTGCTGGCCGCCAACGGCGTGCAGACGATGGTGTCGCGCGGCACGCCTTATACGCCGACGCCGGCGATTTCGCACGCCATTCTGATGCACAATCGCATGCATCCCTCGGCGCAGGCCGACGGCATCGTCATCACGCCTTCGCACAATCCTCCCGACAACGGTGGGTTCAAGTACAACACGCCCAACGGCGGCCCGGCCGATACCGACGTCACCAGCTGGATAGAACAGCGCGCCAACGATTACCTCAAAAACGCCGTGCGCGACGTCAAGCGCATTCCTTATGACCGCGCCGTACGCGCCGCCAGCACGCATCAATACGATTACCTCGAAACCTACATCAACGATCTGCCCAACATCATCGACCTTAGCGCGATCCGCGACGCCGGCATCAGCATCGGCGTCGATCCGTTGGGCGGCGCCGGCGTGCATTACTGGGGCGCCATTGCAGATCGCTACGACCTCAAGCTGACCGTCGTCAACCGTGAAGTGGATCCGACGTTCCGTTTCGTGCCGATGGACTGGGACGCGCAGATCCGCATGGATCCGTCGTCGCAATACGCCATGCGCGAACTGATTTCGCTGAAGGACAAATTCGACATCGCCTTCGCTTGCGACACCGATCACGATCGCCATGGCATCGTCACCAAGAGCGTCGGCCTGATGCCGTCCAATCACTATTTGTCGGCTGCCGTGTCTTATCTGTTCCAGCATCGGCCGGAATGGCGTGCCGATACCGGCGTCGGAAAAACGCTGGTCAGCAGCCAGATGATCGACCGCGTCGCGAAGCAGTTGCATCGTCCGCTACAAGAGATGCCGATCGGTTTCAAATGGTTCGTCGACGGTCTGCAGGATGGCAGTCTTGGTTTCGGCTGCGAGGAAAGTGCGGGCGCATCGTTCCTGCGTTTCGACGGCACGCCGTGGAGCACCGACAAGGATGGCATCACTGCGGCTCTGCTGGCGGCTGAAATGACGGCGCGCACCGGCCGCGATCCAGGCGAAATTTACCAAGGGCTGACCGAGCAACTGGGGCGGCCGTGCAACGGCCGCATCGAGGCGGCGGCTACGCCTGAGCAGAAGAAGCTGCTGTCGAAACTGTCGGCTGAAAATGTACGCTCCACCCAGCTGGCCGGCGAAGAGATCCGCCAGATCCTGACCACCGCTCCGGCCAATGGTAAAGCCTTCGGCGGCGTCAAGATCATCACCGACAACGGCTGGTTCGCCGCGCGTCCTTCCGGCACCGAGAGCATCTACAAGATTTACGCAGAGAGCTTCCGCGACGAGCAGCATCTCCAGAGCATCTTTTCCGAAGCACAGGAAATCGTCAGCGCCGCGCTCACAGGCAACTGAGCGTACATCTCCCTTGCGGCATGAGGCGGGCGCTTCATGCCGCTTGTCTTTCTCCCCGCCTGATTCTCTTGAGTCTCCTGATTCTCCTACAGGGGAATCAGTGGCTGTCCTGCTGGCAAGCATGGCCGACTTGCCTAAGATGAACTACCGATCATGTTCCATCATGCTTAAGGAGTTCATCATGCCCAGAGGCGATAAATCTTCCTATACCGACAAGCAAAAACGACAGGCTGCTCACATTGAAGCTGGCTATGAAAAGCGCGGCGTCAATCATAAAGAAGCTGAACGCCGCGCATGGGCCACCGAGAACAAGGTGTCAGGCGGCGGCCGCAAGTCCGGTTCGGCGCGCAAGCACTAGGACATCGCGACATGTTCGCCGAAAGCATGATCCTGCACGCCATCACGGAGTGCGAGGCGCGCAATGACAGCAGTAACAATCAGCCGGCGAACCAACCAGGCAAGGAGAATCGCATGACTGCCATTACCGAAAAATCCCAGGCGGGGCAAAAGCCGCCGGCCCAGCAGAGCCAGACGCAAAACCAGCAGCAAGGGCAAGAAAACCCCCCGTCCGGCCGGCAACAGCCTCGCCCCAACTTTGTCGATCCGCTTGGGCGTCCTATTTATCAAGGCACGCCACGCTTTACCGATCAGCAAGCCGGCGGCGATCTGACCGGCGACGAATCGGATGCGCGCGATGACAACTATATCGAAACCGGTAGCGGTCAAAATGCCCGCGATGTGTCCGCGCACGCCAGCGAATTGCCGGCGGCCTCGACCGAGCTGCTACGCTCGGCTGCGGTCGCTCCTGTGGTGCGGCCTTCGGCCCCCGCAGAAGCAACCCCCGCTGAATCAGTCGAGCCCGACGGTACCGAAGATCCCGGCGCCAATGCCGACGACGGGTTGGTGCCTCGCAACAAGGATGGAGCCGCTTCCGAGCAGCATTAAGACGGCGTTTCCGCGGCGTTGGCATCGGATTCATTCATCGCGCCCTAGCGCACAGGCGCACATGCGGCAGCTGACCTCCCCGGAAGTCAGCTGCCGCTTTCACATGTTGCTACACGTCCCGACCGGAGAGCGCACATCGACATTCCTACCGTCTATTTCCTGATCGCCGGCGTCCTGCTGATGTTCATGGTGTTCCTCGAGTCAGTGCTGGAGCGCCTGCCATTCAACGCCGCCATGCTGTATCTGCCGATCGGTTGGTTGCTCGGACCTTCCGGCATCGGCCTGATCCACATCGACCTGCGATCGCACGCCGACGCGCTGACCGTGATCACGCGCGTGGCCTTGCTGCTGTCGCTGTTTACGGTCGGACTCAAATTGCGGGTGGCGTTCCGCGGTGAAGGGAGCCGCCTGTGGTGGCTGCCGCTGCGGCTCGGCGTGCTGTCGATGGTGATCACGGTGCCCTTGCTGGCGATCTGCATCAGTTTCCTGTTCGGCCTCCAATTTGCGGTGGCGCTGTTGCTGGCCGCGATCCTGGCGCCCACCGATCCGGTGCTGGCGTCCGACGTCCAGATCCAGAACGTCGACGATCCGGATCAGCTCCGCTTCGGATTGAGCGGCGAGGGCGGTCTCAATGACGGCAGTGCGTATCCGTTCGTGATCCTGGCCTTGATGCTGCTGGGCGTCACCGACGACATCGCCAAGGTCGATCACTTCGGCTGGTTCGTGGCCTGGGGGGTGTTTGCCGGCATCGGCTGCGGCGCCCTGGCGGGCTGGACCTTGTCGCGCACGGTTTTGTCCGCACGCCAGCGTTTCGGCCTCGCGCTCGGTATGGAAGAATTCATGGCCATCGGCGTCATCATGCTGTCGTACGGCGTGGCCGAACTGATCCATGGCATCGGCTTTCTGGCGGTATTTGCCGCCGGCTTGGCGATGCGCCAGGTGGAGTCCGCCAGCAGCGGCGACAAGCCGGCCGGCGAACTGATCGCCGCCGCGCAAGACAGCGGCAAGAACGCCGCCGCCGTACATCCCGAACAGGCGCCGGTGTATCTGACCGAAACCGTGCTCGGCTTCAACCAGCAACTGGAGCATTTCGCCGAATTCTTCATGGTGCTGCTGATCGGTATTCTGCTCTCCGAATACGGCTTGTCTGGCGAGGGCGTGCTGCTTGCCGGCCTGCTGTTTTTCGTCGTCAGGCCGATTGCGGTCTGGCTGGGCTTGCTCGGTTCAGGCACAGAAACCTCGCATCGCTGGTTGATCGCCTGGTTCGGCATCCGTGGCGTCGGTTCGCTCTACTACCTGTGTTTCGTCCTCCAGTTCTGGCATGACAAGCTCACTGCGCGCATCGCGCAGGATGTGCTGACGGTGCTGGCGCTATCCATCTTGCTGCATGGCATTTCATCGACGCCGTTGATGCATTTGTATTGGCGCAAGCGTGTTGCGGCGAAGGAAGGCGGCGAATCCGGGCGGGAGGTGAAGTAATAAAACTACATTTACTACATTCACATTTTTTACTTCATCCAAGAATTTCCTGTATGAAGTACTGAATTTACTTGGTAATTCGCTGGAAATAATCGATCTCCTGTGCCAGAATAAATAAAAACTAGTAAAACTACATAAAATATCGTCGACCAGCTTGTGTTCTGCTCAAGTCTCTTGCCAGGTCGACGCCTGATCAGGAACACAGGAGACCGCATGAGACTTTCCCCTCTGACGCCGCTGATGCAGTTGAAAATCGGCCACCGGTTGTCGTTTTGTTTTGGCGTGATTCTGGTGCTGATGGCTGCCGTCACTGCGTTGGCCGGTTTGTCCGCGCAACGTGCCCAGGAGCAGTTGGCCGCAGCGCTCAGCCACACCAACAGCAAATCCGAAATCGCCGCACTGATGCGCCAGAGCCTGTTCCGCCAGGGTCAGGCCGCGCGCAACGTCGGCACGCTGACTGATCTCAACGCCATGCAAAAGGAAATGGCGCGCATCGGCATCGAGCGCAAGCGCTACCGCGTCAATCAGGATGCCTTGCTCAAGCTCGGCGTCACTGCAGAGGAGCGCGCCATCATCAGCGACATGGCCGCCTATGACAATCGCAGCGAACCCTTCATCCGGCAGGCGGAAGAATTTGCCGTGGGTTTCAATGCCGGTCAGGCCACCAAACTGCTCAATACCGAAGTGGCGCCGCTGCAAAGCCAGTGGCTGGAGGCCATCGACAAGCTGGTCAAGCTGGAGCAGGGGCAGATCCAGCGCGACCTGGACGATTTCGCCTTGAGTGGCCATCGCACCACGCTGGCGACGATCGCGATTTGCGCGGCGGCGATGTTGCTGGCGGTACTGGTTGCATGGCGCCTCAATCGCAGCATCACGCGTCCGCTTAATGAAGCGGTGAGCCTGGCTTCGCGCGTGGCCGCAGGCGACTTGACGGCGCATATCGCGACCGGCGGCAGGGATGAGACGGGGCAACTGCTGAATGCGTTGGGCAGCATGAATCAAAGCCTGCTGCAGACCGTCAGCGAAGTGCGGGACGGTACCCAAAGCATCTTCCGCGTATCGCAGCGGAATGCCGCCGGCAACACCGATCTGGCCGCGCGCACCGACGCTCAGGCCGGTTCCTTGCAACAGACTGCGGTCGCAATGGCCGAGCTGGCTGGCATCGTGGGCCGCAATGCGGAACAGATTGGCGAAGCCAACCGGCGGGCGCAGTCGGCAGCGGATGTCGCCTCGCGGGGCGGGGAGATCGTCTCGTCTGTGGTCGGCACGATGACGTCCATCAAGGACAGTTCGCGCAAAGTGGTCGACATCATTTCGGTGATCGACGGCATTGCCTTCCAGACCAATATCCTGGCCCTCAACGCTGCGGTGGAGGCGGCGCGCGCCGGTGAGCTCGGCCGCGGCTTTGCCGTGGTGGCAACCGAAGTGCGTCAGCTCGCCATGCGCAGCGCCTCCGCCGCCAAGGAAATCAAGACGCTGATCGGCGATTCGGTCGAGCGCATCGACGCCGGCAGCCGTCAGGTCGACGACGCCGGCCGCACCATGCGCGACATCGTCGATTCGGTCGAACACGTGGTCGGCATCATGGATGAGATCGCCGCCGCCAGCGACGCCCAGCATCGCGGCATCGCCGATCTCAACCAGTCTATTGCCGGCATCGATGCCGTCACGCGCACCAACGCCACGCTGGTGGCGGAAGCCGCCGTCGCCACCGCCGACATGCAGGAACAGGCGCGCAAGCTGTGGGATGCAGTCAGTGCATTCCGGGTCGGGGACGATGCCGAAACCGGCGAATTGCAGTTGCTGGCGAACCAGCCCGGGTCCGCTCCGCAACTGGAGCATCGCCGTCCATCCTTGCTGCCCGGGGTGCCCGCGTAAGAGTTGCGGAAGCCCGAAAAAGTGTTTGTCCTATACGCAGCGCCTGCGTCAGCGGGTAGCCTGTTGCTGTGACGTGTCCGGCAGGATTCTTGCCGGTGTGCGTCGATTCGAGCCGGAATCTGAGCTCAGCTTCCGTTGCAACATGCACCAGAAAGGACATCCCATGCACAAGCCACAAGATATCCCGCCGGTAGAAGTGCCGCCGTTGGATCCGACTCCGCCGCAGGACCCGATCCCTCACCAGAATCCGCAATGAGGAGGTGTGCGCATGCATACACCGCAAGAGCCGCAAGAGACGCCGCCGACTGCGCCGCCGCCTAACGACATCCCCCCGGATGAATACAACCCGGTTGAAGATCCGCCGCTCAATCCGCCCGAGCCCGGCATTCCCGAGCCGCCGGAGACGCCGATCAGGATGGCCTAGCGCAGCGCACAAACACACATGAGCAGCGTACAAACACACATGACACATGAGGAGTACACCACCATGGCAACCAGCACCCTGGATCCGGACGTCTTGCCGACTTCCGATCGACAATTGAGCAAAGGCCACGACAACCACGCGCTGGGGCCGGGCGACAGCTCGGACAGCGGCAGCGACATGATGAACATCGCCACCGAAGCCGATAGCGATTCGCACGGCACCGGCGAACGCGGCTCGGTCGAGCGCGGCGGGCGCGATCGCGCTCCGGAACTGCCGGAGTCGGTCGAGCAGATCGCCAGCGACGAAGAGAGCGGCGAAGACATTGTCGCCGCCGACGAGCGCGAACTTGAAAAGCAGACGGACAGCGTCAAGGAGTCGAAGAAGATCAAGCGCGACCACGATCTTGACGACGCCCTGGAAGACACTTTCCCCGCCAGCGATCCCATCAACCTGACGCCGGAGCCGCCCAAAAAGGTGGCCAAGGGCCCCAATCCATAACGGAATCATGCAGTAATCCAGGCCTCTACTGAAGTCCCGTGCGGGTCGGTTTTCCTTCTGGAATCCGGCCCGCACGCGTTTCTGCGCGCCGTTTCCCGGTTGCCAGAATCACGCGCGAGACCTATACTGCCGGGGTAGCATTGCCTTGGGTATCTTGCGGATGGTCATTCGCAGGATTTAATCGGGAAGTCGGTGCGTTTGTCGGTCAATGTCAGTGAACTTCGGTGAATTTTTGTTTTTCGTCGTCATGTTCAAGTCGTTGTTGATCCGCCAGGCAAAACCCACGCTGCCCCCGCAACGGTAAGCGAATCAGCGAATCTGCATCCAGCCACTGTGCACCGGTGTTATCAACACGGCATGGGAAGGCGCAGGTTCCGATTCCGGCGAAGTCATGTTCGCCGTGGATCATTCGCAAGCCCGGAGACCGGCCTTTGGTGAACGACTTGTTTTGCATCGCGGAGGGCGATCAACGGACTGCTTCCCGGGATGCTTTCCCTGCACCCCGTGTGGTTTCCCGGTTTTCCTTCGTGACGGTTCCGCTTTGCTGCTCTGACGCGGCAAGCGGCTGGTTTCAATCCGGCTCAGGCCCATCCGAAGGAAAACTCATGGCAATCATCACCGGCGCATCCGCCCACGACACCGATACATCCGATTCAACCACAGGTTCGCGACTCTGGCGCGATCGCATCCTGCCAGGCCTGACCGCTTTCGTGCTCGGCGCCGCGCTGATCTATGCCGCCGGTTTCGCCTCCGCCGTCGAGTTGCACAATGCCGCGCATGACGGTCGTCATTCGGCCGGTTTTCCTTGCCATTAAGCCAGGCGGAATACCCCGATGATCAATTTCGCAGTATTGCGACGGCTTGCTCCCGTCGTCCTGTTGGCCGGCGCTCTGGCCGGCCTGTTGCTGACGGCCGTGCAGCAAGTACAAGTTTCCCGGATTATCCTGCAGGCGGAAGTCTACGAAGAGGCTGCAGCCGCCAAGGCGCATGAGCAGGCGCACGCCGCCGCCTCTGCACCCGCTTCTACCAGCGCGCCTGCCGCGTCGGAAGCCCACGAGCATGAGCACGAACACGCTGATGAATGGGAGCCCGCCAATGGCTTCGAGCGTACCGCTTACACGGTGTTGGCCAACGTCAGCATGGCAATCGGCTTCGGCCTGTTCCTCGCCGCCGCCATCCTGGTCAGCGGCAAGAAAGTGACCTGGCGCTCCGGATTGTTGTGGGGCGTGGCCGGTTATCTGGTGTTCTTCGTCGCGCCATCGCTAGGCTTGCCGCCGGAAGTGCCGGGCACCGTGGCGGCGCCGCTGCATGCGCGCCAGCTGTGGTGGATCATGACGGCCGGATTGACAGCAGCCGGTCTTGGCCTGGGCGTCTATGCGCGCCATTGGGCGTTGAAGTTGCTGGGACTGGTCTTGCTGGTTGTGCCGCACCTGATCGGCGCGCCGCATCCGGCAGTGCCGGGCGGCGCCGCGCCGGAAGAACTGGCGCAGGCGTTCATCCACGCCACCGCATTGGCCAATGGCATATTCTGGCTGACGCTGGGCGGACTGACCGGTTACTTCTATAAAAAATTCGCCTGAAATTCAGGTTGTCATTTCGGATGCCGATCCGGCCAGCGATGGCCGGATCGGCATTTTAGCCAGTAGAGAAAGTCCATGAGAACCCACCACCGCCACGTGCTGATGTGCACAGGTCCGCGCTGCACCGAAGACGGCGTGCTGGCCGAGGCCATGTTCGCCGTGCTGGGTGAGCAGATCGACGCGCGCCCCGAGTTGCGCGTCAAGCGCACGCGTACCCACTGCATGGTGGCCTGCAAGGCGCAGGCGCCAGTCGTGGTGGTGTATCCCGAAGGCGTCTGGTATCGCTGCGAAGATGCGTCCGCGATTGAACGCGTGGTGGTCGAGCATCTCGAAGGCGGACGCGAAGTCACCGACCTGATCTTCCATCGCCTCGGCAGTGGCGACGTCAATCCGGAGGAATCAGAAAATGTCTGACCAGGCAACAAAAGTGGAAGTCGTCCCAGCAACATCTGCACGCATTGCCGTGCTGACGCACGCGTCCACCGACCTGGCAATCTTGCATCACGCGTTGACGCTATTGCCGGCCGATTTCCCCGCTACCATCGGCATCAACCTGCAAGGCGTGGAAAATGAAACGCGCATGGGCGAGTTGTTGCAAAACGAACTGGCCGACACCGATATCATCGTGTTGCGTATCCTCGGCCGTCTCGGCAGCGTCGCCGGTTTTGCTGAATTGCTGCGTCATGCACAGCGCCAGGGACGCCATCTGATCGCCCTGAGCGGCGCCGGTGAACCCGACGCGGAACTGGCGGCGGTGTCGACCGTGCCGACCGATGTGTTGCGTGAGGCGCTGGCGTATTTCCACGGCGGCGGCAGCGTCAACCTGGCGCAATTCTTACGCTTCGTGTCGGATCGTCTGCTGCTGACCGGATTCGCTTACGAGCCCGCGGTGGCGTTGCCCGATCACGGCATCTATCATCCCGATCTCGAACAGGACGCGGGTATTGCCGACTGGCTTCGCTTGCGCATTGATGTTGCCGGACGTCGCAAGCCGGCGGTCGGCATCATCTTCTATCGCGCCCACTGGATGAGCGGCAATACGCGCTTCGTCGATGCGCTGGTGACGTCGCTGGAGCAGCGCGGCATGGACGTGTTGCCGATCTTCACGGCCTCGTTGCGCACCTCGACGGCGGATTCCGATCTGCCGGCGGCGCTCGCTTATTTCTCGGGCGAGCAGGGCGCCCATGTGGACGTATTGATCAACACCACGTCCTTTGCCATGGGCGAAATCACGCCGGGTGGCCCGACTCCGGCAGGTTGGTCGGTGTCGGTGCTGGAAAAGCTCAACGTTCCCGTGCTGCAGGCAATGACCAGCGGCATGACGCAGGAACAGTGGGAAATCTCCACGCGCGGCATGAATCCCCTCGACGCCGCCATGAATGTGGTGCTGCCAGAATTCGATGGCCGCATCATCAGCGTGCCGCTGTCGTTCAAGGCACAGGCGACGGGCTTGTCCGGCGACGTGGTGGAGTTCCATCCGGTGGCCGACCGCGTCGAACGCATCGCCGGCCTGGCGGCGCGCTTCGCGCGTTTGCGCGCGCTCGACAATGCCGATAAGCGCATCGCCTTCATCTTCACCAACTCCAACAGCAAGGCTTCACAGATCGGCAACGCCGTCGGTCTCGACGCGCCGGCCTCGCTGATGCGCATCCTCGAATCGATGCGCGAGGCCGGCTATGCCATCGGCGACTTGCCCGAGAGCGGCAGCGCGCTGATCCATACACTGGTCGATCGCTGCTCCTACGACAACACCTATCTGACCAGCGAGCAGTTGCAGCACGCCGTCGGCCGCGTGTCGGCGCAGCGTTATGCCGGGTGGTTCGCCGAATTGCCGCCAGCGTTGCAGCAAAAGATCGAAGCGCAATGGGGCGCCGCGCCCGGCGTCGCCTACGTCCACGACAACCACCTGGCCTTTGCCGGCATCGAGCTGGGCAACGCCTTTGTCGCCTTGCAGCCGCCGCGTGGTTACGGCATGGACCCGGACGCGATCTACCATCAACCGGACCTGCCGCCGACGCATCACTATTACGGCCTGTACCGGTGGCTCAGCGATGAATGGGGCGCGGACGCCATCGTCCACGTGGGCAAGCATGGCACGCTGGAATGGCTGCCCGGCAAGGGTGTCGGCCTGTCGGAGAATTGCTTCCCCGATGCGTTGCTGGGCGACATGCCGTTGTTCTATCCGTTCATCATCAACGATCCGGGCGAGGGTTCGCAGGCCAAGCGGCGCGGCCATGCGGTCGTGGTCGATCACCTGACGCCGCCGATGACCACCGCCGACAGTTACGGCGCGTTGGCGCAGCTGACGCAACTGGTGGATGAGTACTATCAAGTCGAAGTGCTGGACCCGTCCAAGCTGCCGCTATTGCAGCAGCAAATCTGGGAACTGGTCAAACAAACCAATCTCGACAGCGACCTGCAGATGAAGCTGCTGCATCATGACCACGATCATGACCATGAACACGGCCATCACCATCATCACGACCATGCCCACGGTCATCATCACGATCACGACGATCATGATCATGACCATCCGCATGGTCGCGGTCATGAAGGCGAACTGCCTGAAGCGCTCAGCGGCATGGGCGGCTCCGACGTCGCCCACCTGATCGAAGACCTCGACGGCTATCTGTGCGAACTCGGTGCGGCGCAGATCCGCGACGGCCTGCACATCCTCGGTCGTGCGCCGGATGCGGTGCAGATGCCGGACATGCTGGTATCGCTGACGCGCCTGCCGAACCAGGACATTCCCGGTCTGCAGGAAGAAATGGCGCGCCTGTTCGGCCTCAAGCTCGACATGCTGCTGGAAAACAAGGGCCAACGCCTCAACGCCGACAGCGCGCTGGCGCGCATCGCCGGCCGCGCCGTGGTCACGCGCGCCGATGCGATCGAAGCCATCGATGACTTGTGCGTGCGGCTCATGCAGGCCTTGCAGGAAAGCGAATACCGCGCCGAGGCCGTCGATGGGATTTTGCAATCGATGTTCGGTGACCTCGCCATCGACAAGCCGCGTCTGCAAACGGCTTCTCTCCGTCAACCTGGTAGCGTGATCGGCCAGATGAAAATGCAGGCGCGCGCCAGACCTTTGGTTGTGGCACCGGTGATTGCAAAAGTACCGGAGCCGACAACTGACAAGTTTGCGGCGTTACGCCGCGTCCTCGATTTCACTTGCCTTCAGTTGCTGCCCAACCTGCATCGCGCCGGCGATGAGATAGGCAATCTGCTGCTCGGTTTGGAAGGCGGCTACGTGCCCGCCGGCCCGAGCGGTTCGCCCACGCGCGGCATGGCGCATATCCTGCCGACCGGACGCAATTTCTATTCGGTCGATCCGCGCAGCGTACCGTCGCAATCGGCCTGGCGCGTCGGCCAGCAGCTCGCGCGCGAGGTGCTGGAGCGGCATGTGCGCGAAACCGGCGCGCATCCGGAAAGCGTCGCTATCAGCATCTGGGGCACCAGCGCCATGCGCACCCACGGCGACGACGTGGCGCAGATATTGTGCCTGCTCGGCGTGCGTCCGGTATGGCGTCCCGGCAACCGGCAAGTGTCCGGCATCGAGGTGGTGCCGCTGCAGGAGCTGCAGCGTCCGCGCATCGACGTCACGACGCGCATCAGCGGTTTCTTCCGCGACGCCTTCCCGCAACTGATCGACCTGATTGACGACGCCGTCAATGCCGTGATTGCATTGGATGAGCCGCTCGACCAGAACTTCGTGCGCAAGCATTACCTGCAAGAGCTCGGCGATTGGATCGGCAAAGGCCTGAACAAGGAGGAAGCCGAAGAACGCGCCGCCTATCGCATCTTCGGCGCCAAGCCGGGCAGCTACGGCGCCGGCATCTTGCCGCTGATCCAGGAAAAGAACTGGCAGGCCGACGCCGATTTTGCCGAGGCCTATATCAATTGGGGCGGCTATGCTTACGCCCGCAAGCTCGGCGACAAGCAGGGCAGCGACCAGCGCGACGCTTTTCGTACGCGCCTGTCGGGCGTGCAGGTGGCCTTGCACAACCAGGATAACCGCGAACACGACATCTTCGACAGCGACGATTACCTGCAATACCACGGCGGCATGATCGCGACCATCCGGGCGCTGACTGGCCAGCAGCCGCGTCATTATTTCGGCGACAGCCACGACCCGGCCCGTGCGCAGGTGCGCGACCTCAAGCAGGAGACGCTGCGTGTCTTCCGTTCGCGCGTGGTCAATCCGAAATGGCTCGACAGTATCCAGCGCCACGGCTATAAGGGCGGCCTGGAACTGACGGCGACGGTCGATTATCTGTTCGGCTACGACGCCACGGCGCAAGTCATGGATGACTGGATGTACGAACAACTGGCGCAGACTTACGCCTTCGATCCCGGCATGCAGCGCTTCCTCGAAGAAGCCAATCCCTGGGCCCAGAACGCGATTGCCGAACGGCTGCTGGAAGCGGCCAGCCGCGGCATGTGGGAAGAGCCGCAGGCGCAGACGCTGGAGGATTTGCGCCAGCTTTACCTGAAGAGTGAAACCTTGCTGGAGGCGCGCGGCGAAACCCCGCGCGGAGTCTGATATGAGCGTTCCTCTGTTTCCGCCGTTGTTTCCATTCGCTGCCATCGTCGGCCAGCCGCAGCTGAAAAATGCCTTGCTGCTATGTGCGGTCGATACGACTCTTGGCGGTGTCCTGATCCGAGGCGACAAAGGCACCGCCAAGAGCACCACTGCACGCGCACTGACGGCAGTGCTGCCGCCGGTCGAACGTATTGCCGGCTGTGCCTTCAATTGCCTGCCGGGCCAGCCCGCTGAACATTGCGCCGTGTGCCGCACCGACGCCGCAACTGTATCGGCGGCTGTGCCGTTCGTGACATTGCCGCTCGGCGCCACTGAAGATCGCGTGCTCGGCACGCTCGACCTGCAACGCGCCTTGCAGGGTGAACAGAACGCCTTGCAGCCTGGCCTGCTGGCCGCAGCCCATCGCGGCATCCTCTACATCGACGAAGTCAATCTGTTGCCTGATCACCTGGTCGACGTGCTGCTCGACGTCGCCGCCATGGGCGTCAATTCCGTGCAACGCGAAGGCCTTTCGGTATCGCATCCGGCGCGCTTCACGCTGATCGGTACGATGAACCTGGAAGAAGGCGACCTGCGCCCGCAACTGCTCGACCGCTTCGGACTGATGGTGGAAGTGGTTGCGCCGCGCGACAAGAAACTGCGCGCCGACGTCGTGCGCCGCCGTCTGGCGTATGAAGCAGATCCTGCCGCTTACAGCGTGCAATGGCAGGACGAACAGGACGCCTTGCGCGTCCGTATCGTCGCCGCGCAAGCCTTGCTGCCGCAAGTCGTGCTGAACGACGCCTTGCTCGATCTGATCAGCCATCTGTGCTGTGAATTCGAAGTCGCCAGCCTGCGCGCCGACATCGTCATGCACAAGACCGCACGCGCGTTTGCCGCGCTGGACGGTCGTGCACAAGTCACGCCGGACGATGTGCGCGCCGCCGCCGAACTGGTGTTGCCGCATCGCCGTCGCCGCAAGCCCTTCGAGCAGCCCGGGCTGGATCAGGACAAACTCGATGATCTGATGCAGCAGGCTATGCCACCGGAGCAACAGGAAGGTAATGACCAGGATCAATCGGATTCTCCTTCCGATAGCAACGATCAACCGGGCGACGGTCAGCAGGTGTTCGCCGCCGCCAACGTCGGTGATGCACGTCAGTTAAAAGTCGACGCCCCTGTGAACAATGTCTCCACGCTCGCCGGCCGCCGCAGCGATACGGCCGATGCCACGCGCGGCCGCATGATCCGCGCGGTACCGGACAGCAACCCGGCCAGCCTGGCCGTCGGCGCCACCTTGCGCAGCGCCGTGTTGCGCAGCGCTGCAGAAGGCGCGGAAGAGGGCACGGTGCTGCAATTGCAGGCAGGCGATCTGCACGGCAAGGTCAAGGCCGGCAAGACCGCCAACCTGATCCTGTTCGTGGTGGACGCCTCCGGTTCGATGGCTGCGCAGCGCCGCATGGAAGCGGTGAAGGGCGCGGTGCTGGCCCTGCTGACGGACGTTTATCAGCGTCGCGACCAGGTGGCGGTGATCGGTTTCCGCGGCGACAAGGCATCCTTGTTGCTGGCGCCGACGCGCAGCGTCGATCTGGCGGAACAAGGCTTGCGCGAACTGCCGACCGGCGGTCGAACGCCCTTGCCGCATGCGCTGCAGCTGGCTTTACAGACGCTGGAGCAATCCAACGGAACAGCGCCGCCATTGCTGGTGTTGCTGAGCGACGGCAAAGGCAATGTCGCGCTGGAAAACGGCGGCGACCCTTGGCGCGAGACGCTGGCACTGGCCGAGCAACTGGCTGCACGCGGTACGCCTGCGATGGTGCTCGATACCGAAACCGGCTACGTGCGCCTGGGCCGCGCTGCGCAGTTGGCGCAAGCGCTCGGCGCCGAATGCATGACGCTGGAAGAACTGACGGCCGACAATCTGGCGCTGACGATTCGCGCCCGCATGGCGCAATAAAGAATTAATCAAGGAACAAAAAATGATCATCTGTATAGGCGCAGGTCCCGGCGACATCGGCTACCTCACCCAACGCGGCGCCGAGCTGATTCGCGACGCCGACGTGGTGGCGGGTTTCGACGCCGTCGTCAACGTGGTGCAAAGCATCATTCCGCCGACGGCGGAAGTCATCCTGATGAACTATCGTGATCAGGTTGCGCAACTCGATCTGGTTGCCGCTGCGCATCATGCCGGCAAGCGCTGCGTGGTGGTGTTCATGGGCGACATCCATTTCAGCGGCTTCCAGTATCTGGAGCGCGTCGAGCGCGCCTGCGGCCATCCGGTCGAGACCTTGCCCGGTATTTCCTCGGCGCAAATCCTCGCTTCGCGGGCCAAGGTCTGCTTCGATGAAACCACCTTCATCACCTTTCATCGCCGCGGCGACCTGACGCCATTCAAGCGCCATCTGGTGCATGTCCTCAATGACGGCCGCAATGCGATTGTGATACCGTGTCCATGGGATGCAGCGCGCTCCTTCATGCCGCGCCATATCGCGGCTTATCTGCTGGAAAACGGCGTGCAGCCCGATCATCCGACCGAAGTCTGGGAAAACCTCACGCGCGGCGAAGCAGAGTGGCATGGCACCCTGGCCGAATGCGTGGACAAGGAGTTCACCGACATGAGCATCATGCTGATTCGCACCCACACGCCCATGGACAGCCAGATCGAGCCGCCGCCGGCCGCATCTGCCAAGTCTGCGGAGGCGGCATGAGCGCAGTGCCTGCCGATATCGTTCACATTGTTGACGACCAGGCAAGTTACGGCATCGTGATCGCCGGTCACGGTAGTCGCGACCCCGACGCGGTGCGCGAGTTCGAGGCATTGGTCGACATCGTGCGCGCCCGCGCGCCCGGCCGCGTGGTGACGCACGGCTATCTCGAATTCTCCAGTCCGACCATCAGCGAAGCGGTCGACGCCAATCTCGCTGCCGGCAGCAAGCAGGTCGCCGTGGTGCCCGGCGTGCTGCTGGCCGCGCGCCACGCCAAGAACGACATGCCGGCCGAGGTGCTGGAGTTGGCGCGCAGGCATCCGGAGGTCGATTTTCATTTCGGTGCGGCGATGAACCTGCATCCGCAATTGCTGCAACTGGCGCAGGAACGCATCCTCGCGGCCGAAGCGCAATCCTCGCAAACCATCCGCCGCGACGACACTTGCCTGGTGCTGGTCGGGCGCGGCACCACCGATCCCGACGCCAACGGCGAAGTATCGAAGCTGGCGCGCATGCTCGAAGAAGGCATGGGCTTCGGCGGCGTCTATGTCTGTTATTCCGGTACCGCCAAACCCTTGGTCGCCGACGGTTTGCGCGCGGCCGCCTTGCTCGGCTTTGCGCGCGTCGTGGTATTGCCGTTTTTCCTGTTCGATGGTGTGCTGGTCAAACGCATCTATGCCGCCGCTGATGAAATGCAGCAGCGCGAGCCCGGACTGGAAGTGTTGAAGGCAGGCTATCTCGGCGTGCATCAGCACGTTGCCGACGTGTTGCTGGAGCGTGCGCGGGACGCCGTCGAAGGTCGCGCGGCCATGAATTGCAGCCTGTGCAAATACCGCGTGCAGATCGTCGGCTTCGAAGAGCAGATCGGCGAGCCACAGCGCGCGCACCATTTGCAAGTGCGTGGTTTGTTGAATCGCGAAGCCCTGGTCGCCGCACCGAAAAACGATTTCCCGCCGTACGTTCCGCATCCGATCGAAAAGGAAAGCTTCGAGATCATCGCCGCCGGCCGCGACTGGTCGATGTTCCCGCCGGCGCACCTGACTGCGTTGCAACGGCTGGTGCACACCAGCGGCGACTTCGACGCGGTCGACGACATCTATTTTTCGGCCGGTGCAATCGAGGCCGGCATTCGCGCCATCTTGCGCTGCAAGCGCGTGGTGACCGATGTGACGATGGTGCAGACAGGATTGAAGCGCGCGCTGGTCGAACAGCTCGGCGTCGAAACCTGGTGCGGCGTGCATGATCGCGAAACGCATCTGCTGGCGCAGGCGCAAGGTATCACGCGTTCGGCCGCCGGCGTGCGCCGCGCATGGGAAAAATTCGGCAACGACATCATCCTCGCCATCGGCGATGCCCCGACCGCCATTGTCGAGACCACGCGCCTGATCCGCGAGCATGGCTGGCGACCGCAACTGGTGATCGGCTTGCCGGTCGGCTTCGTCGGCACACGTGAGAGCAAGGACGAGCTGCGCCGCTGCCTGCAAGTACCGCGCATCACCAACAGCGGCACGCGCGGCGGATCGCCGTGGGCGGCGACGGTGGTCAACGCCTTGATGATCGACGCCATCGGACAGGTCATCGCTGCACAGGCGGCGGAGTTGAAAATAGATGCAGGAGCTTGAACGCGCCGAATTCGATCTCACCGTGCCGGCACCCAACGGCTTGCGGCGCGGCAGGACGACCGGCAGCTGCGCCACCGCTGCGGTGAAGGCGGCGCTGACGATGTTGTTGCGCGGCGAGCGGATCGACAAGGCAGAAGTCAGCCTGCCGGACGGCAAGCATTACCTGCTGGTCCCGATACAGGACGTGCGGCAGCTAGGAGACCGACGCGTGCGCGCAGAGGTATTGAAAGATGGCGGCGACGACCCCGACAGCACGCATGGCGCGACGATTTTTGCGGAAGTGGCGCGCAATGATGCGGGCGAAGTTCGTTTCAAGGCCGCATCCGGCGTTGGCACCGCCACCCAGCCCGGCTTGCGCGTGGCGGTGGGTGAACCGGCCATCAACCCGGTGCCGCGCCAGATGATGCGGCTGGCCGTGACGGAAGTGCTGGAAGAGTTGAACATGAAGGGCGAGGCCGGTTTCGATCTCGCCATCGGTTGTGAAGACGGCCAGAAGATTGCGCAGAAGACCTTCAATCCGCGTCTGGGGATTGTCGGTGGCATCTCGATCCTCGGCGCCTCGGGCATCGTCGAACCGATGTCGCTGGCCTCGTGGATTGCGTCGATAGAAGTGTATATCCGCGTGGCCTTGGCCGACGACAACAAGCCGGGCGGCGTGGCGTCTTGCGTGGCTTATCTGCCCGGCAAGATCGGCCGCAGCTTTGCGCGCGACGAACTGGGCTTACCGGAAGCGCGCTCGGTGCAGATCGCCAATTTCCTCGGCGACGCGCTCGACTTCACGCAAGCGGCGTTGGCCGAGCAGGGTGCGCAACTGGACGTGTTGTGGCTGGCGGGACATCCCGGCAAGCTGGCCAAGGTGCTCGATGGCGTGTGGGATACGCATTCGAGCAAGAGCAATATGGCGATGGGCGGAGTGGCCCGAATGGCGTCGGAACTGGCGGCAGAGCTCGGTTTTTCCGCAGCGCTGATCGCCGAGATAGAAAGTGCAAACACAGTGGAAGCAGCAATCGAACGTCTGAAGATTGAACCCGGCGCCGTCGCCTTGTGGCGCGCCATCGAAGCGCGCATCGCCGCGCTGGCGCAGGCACGCGTGCCATCGGTGAAACGCGTGGAGGTGCGCCTGTTCGACCTGGACGGCAATTTGCTGGGAGGAATAGCATGAAGACTCAACCTGGGATGTTCTGGGGCATCGGCGTCGGCCCCGGCCCGGCAGGGTATCTGCCGCTGGCGGCGATGCAGGCCTTGCAGAAAGCCGATCTGATTTACGTGCCGCGCGCAAAAAGCGCCGACACCTCGGTCGCGCTGCAATGCCTGGAAGGTGTCGCCGTCGCACCGGAGCGTTTGCGCGAGGTCGAGTTCAACATGGACCCCGACCGCAACGTGCTGCGCGAGCACTACGCGCAACTGGCGCAGGATATTGCCGTCGAATTGCAAGCCGGGCGCAGCGTCGCTTACCTGACCATCGGCGACACGCTGACGTATTCGACCTACGGCTACATCCTGGCGGCGCTGAAGGATTTGCTGCCGGGGTTTCCACACCGGACTTTCCCCGGCATCACCAGTTATGCGTCGGCGGCCGCAGCGCTGGACTGGCCGCTGGGTGTCGGCAAGGAGCGCACCCTGATCCTGCCGTGCCCGGACGACCCGGCGACGTTGCAGCAGGAGATCGAGTCTCACGACATCGTCGTGCTGATGAAAATCGGCGCACGCCTGCCGTGGGTGCTGGCGTTGTTGAAAGAAATGGGCATCGCCGGACATTGCGCCTTCGCCCGGCGTATCGGATTGGATGGCGAAGTACTGGCAAACGACTTGCGCGAACTGGAAGCAGGCGACCGGGACCATGCCGTGAGCGGCTACCTGGCGACCATGCTGATTCGCAAGACCGCATTGGAAAAGAGGCATCAGCAATGAAAGTGTATTCATGAAAGTCTATTTTGTAGGCGCCGGTCCCGGCGCTCCCGACCTGATCACGTTGCGCGGCGCCAAGCTGCTCGGCAGCGTGCAGATGGTGCTGTATGCAGGTTCGCTGGTGCCGACCGAGATGCTGCAGCATTGCGGGCCAGACGCCGAGCTGATCGACACCGCCCAGCTCGACCTTGAGCAGCAGCAGGCGTGCTACGAACGCGCGAAGGCGCAAGACCTCGACGTGGTCCGTCTGCATTCGGGCGATCCGGCCATTTACGGCGCGACAGCCGAGCAGATGCGCCGGCTGGAAGCGCTCGGCATCGCCTATGAAGTGGTGCCGGGCGTGTCCTCGTTCACCGCCGCCGCCTCGGCGGTGACGGCGGAGCTGACCAAGCCGGAAGTGTCGCAGACCGTGATCCTGACGCGCGTCTCCGGTCGCGCCTCGGCGGTGCCGGAGCTGGAGTCGATTGCGCGCCTGGCCGAACACCAGGCCACCATGTGCATCTTCCTGTCCGGTCCGCATCTGAAAAAAATCGTCACCGACCTGCGCCTGCACTATCCCGACACCACGCCGGTGACGCTGGTCTATCGCGCGACCTGGCCCGACCAGCGCGTCTATCAGGGCACGCTGGCGACCGTGCTGGAAGAAACCAAGCGCGGTGCCTGGAACCTGACCACGATGATGCTGGTCGGCGCGGCGCTGGACAAGGGCCAGCAAGTTGAATCGAGTTTGTATTCCAAGGATTTCACGCATCTGTTCCGCGTGGTGAAAAAGAACAAAGACAACAAGAGCACCGCAGAACCCGTGGAAATTTCCGCCACCGGAGACGAGGTCTGATCATGAGCAATTCCCTGCAACACACGCCGTCAACTTCTTTGGGCATCTGGCTGGTGCGAGCGGAGACCGAAGCCCTGGCGGCGCGTCTGCAGGGGCAACTCGGCGGCACGTTGTACCGGCCCTGGCTCAACGCCGGCATCCCGCAGAAGCAGCAGTTCCGCGCGTCCTACCGCCATCAGGGCCAGTGGATCATGCTGGCGGCCAGCGGCGTGGCGGTGCGGTTTCTGGAAGGCCTGCCGCAGGACAAGCTGACCGACCCTGCGGTGGTACTGCTGGATGAAGCGGGGCGTTTCGCCGTGTCGTTGCTGGGGGGCCATGAAGGCGGCGGCAACCGTCTCGCCTATCGGGTCGCCAATGTTGTCGGCGCGGTGCCGGTGGTGACCACGGCGACCGAAGCATTGAAACCGCTGGTGCTCGGCATCGGCTGCCGCAAGAACGTACCGGTGGAGAAGATCGCCGCCGCCGTCACGCACGCGCTGGCCCTGATCGGCCGTACGCTCAGCGAGGTGCGCGAAGTGGCCACCGTCGACCTGAAGGCGGAAGAACCCGGCCTGCTGACTTTTTGCGCGGCCAACGAATTGCCGCTGCGCGTGATCGCGGCCTCTGACGTCGCCGCGCGCGGCTGGGTAACGGCGCCATCGGAATGGGTGCAGAAGAATGTCGGTGTCGACGGCGTGTGTGAGCCGTGCGCGCTGATCGCGAGTCCGCGCGGCGTGCTGGCGCTGCCGAAGACCGCGCTGGAAGGCGTGACGGTAGCGATCGTCGAAGACATCGGCCTGCCTGACAGGGAGAGCCTGGCAAGTCCGGAATGAGAATAATGAAATTGAAAAAGAAAGAAGTGTTATGAGTGGAGTATTGAACCTGGTGTCGGTCGGTCCCGGTTTCGGCGACCTGATCGTGCCGCGCGCTATCGCCGCCTTGCGCGATAGCAATGTGATCGTGGCCTATGAGTTGTATTTGCGCTGGATCAGTTCCCATATCGAGGGCAAGGAGATCCACACGCCGCCGCTGACGCAGGAACGCGAACGCGCCTTGCTGGCGATCGACAAGGCGCGCAATGGTGAAAAAGTCGCGCTGATCTCGAGCGGCGACATCGGCATCTACGCCATGGCGGCGCTGGCCTTCGACGAGATGAAGGAGGACGATGACTATCAGATCAACGTCATTCCCGGCGTGACGTCGGCCAATGCTTGTGCGTCCTTGCTGGGTTCGCCGCTGTCGCATGACTTCGCCACGCTAAGCCTGTCGAACCTGCTGTGCCCATGGGAATGGATCGAGAATCGCGCGCGCCACATCGCTCAGGCAGATCTCGCCTGTGTGCTGTACAACGTGCAAAGCGCCGGTCGCCAGGAAGGCGTCTATCGCATCCTCAAGCTGATGCTGGAAGCGAAAGCGCCGCACACGCTGTGCGGCGTGGTGAAGAACGCTTATCGTCCCGGCCAGGAAGTCAGCATCCATCGCCTGGACGAATTGCCGTCGCTGCAATTCGACATGCTCACCAGCATCGTGATCGGCAACCGCTTCACGCAGCGCAAGCGCGGCTATATCTTCACGCCGCGCGGCTACAACGACTGGCACGACGAATCGATGGTCGCAGTTGCTGCGGAAGAACCCGCGCTGCCATCGCAGGCGGTATGGGTGTTCGCCGGCACCAGCGACGGCAATGCGCTGGCTCGCCAACTGGCCTCACAAGGCCATCAGGTGGTGGTTTCCACCGCCACCGAATACGGCGGCGAACTGGCCTTGCAGGATTGCCCGGGCGTGACGGTCTGGGCCGGCCGTCAGGGCGTGGAAGCGCGCAAGCAGGCGTTGCAGCGTCACGAGGCGCGTGTTCTGGTCGATGCCACGCATCCCTATGCGACGCTGATGTCGCAGCAGTTGATCGGCCTGTCGCAAAGCCTCGGCATTCCCTATTTGCGTTACGAACGCCCGAGCGGCGTCGCCGTCGGCGATGCGCTGGTGTGCGATTCGATGGAACAGGCTGCGGCTCAGGCCATTGCCAAGGGCGAGCGCATTTTCCTCGCTACCGGTTCGAAAGATATCGCGGCCTTCCTGCAAGCGCCCGGCGCCGACCGCAAGCAATGGTTCGTGCGCGTGACCGCCGAGCCGGAATTCATCCAGCGCGCCATCGATCTCGGCATCCCGCGCAGCCGCATCTGTGCGATGCAGGGACCGTTTTCGCAGGGCTTCAACGAAGCCTTGTGGCGCGACTGGAATATCGATTGCGTGGTCACCAAGGATTCCGGCGACGCCGGCGGTTATCGCGCCAAGGCCGATGCGGCAAGCGCATTGAATATTCCACTGTTGACGGTGCGCCGCCCGGCACTGGAGTATCCGGTGCAGGCCGGCAATCTGGACGAAGCGTTGGCGCAGGTGCAACGCTGGCAGAAAGAAAGCAGACGCGCATGACACCGGCGCAGCCTATCCCCGTCACCATCGTCACCGGCTTCCTCGGCGCCGGCAAGACGACCTTGCTGCGCAGCCTGGTGCAACGCCGCCAGACACGCCGGCTGGCCTTGCTGATCAACGAGTTCGGCGAGGTGACGATCGACGGCGACCTGATCCGCGCCAGCAGCAGCGACCAGGGTGGACAGGTGCGCATCCATGATTTTTCCTACGGCCTGATCGCCTACGGCGACGACGAGCATTTTGTGCCGACCATGCTGGCGCTGGCGGCGCGGCGTGCGCAGGTCGATCACGTGCTGATCGAAACCTCCGGACTGGCCTTGCCGACCGCCGTCATGGAAAGCTTGCAGACGCCTGAGCTGGCGGCGCATTTCATCCTCGATGCGACGCTGGCGGTGGTCGATACGCCCTTGCTGCTGGATGACCGCTTCGAGCAGCAGGGCAGCGGCGCCGATGAAGCGGCCGCCGCCATGTTCGAACGCCAGCTGGAATATGCTGACGTCGTCGTGCTCAACAAGATCGACGACCTGAATGAAGACCAGTTGCTCGACGCCGAGCAGCGCGTACGCTCGCGCGCACCGAACGTACGTTTCCTCGAACTGGCGTACAAGGCGCAGCTCGACATTCGCCTGGCGCTCGGCCTGCGACTGCACCAGCCGACCTTGCAGGCGCATCAGCACACTTATACGCACGTCCGCATGCCCGGCGCCGACGCCAGCGTGCTGGCCGACCAGGGACGTCTGAACGGCCACGCGCATTCTGGCCTCGGTGCGCATAGCCATGGCCTGGCGACGCACAAGCATTTCCACGAGCAGGATCCGGGCTGGCTGTCGTTCACGCTGCGCAGTCAGTCGCCGCAGCCGGCGGACAAACTGAAGCAGGCGATTGCAGAGGCGGCAAAATCGGAACCCATCCTGCGCACCAAAGGTTTTGTGCGGACGCTGGACGGCAAGCGTCCGCAACTGGTGCAGGGCGTGCGCACGCGCGTGACGATCAATGCGGATGCGGCTAACGAAAACGTCGAAACCGACAAGTCCGAACTGGTCTTCATCGGTTATCACCCGAGCCGGAGCAAGGTCGCCGCCTTGCTGTCCGAACTTACCGGAACACACTGGAAATAAAGAGAACGCACCATGAAAACCGATCCCGAATCGCACAAGCGCATGACCCAGCGTCACAAGGAAGGCTTTGAGAAAAAGAAGGCTGCCGCGCAAAAGGAAAAAGGCCTGCTGATCGTCAACACCGGCACCGGCAAGGGCAAGTCCAGCGCCGCTTTCGGCATGGGCATGCGCATCCTCGGCCACGGCATGAAGCTGGGCGTGGTGCAGTTCATCAAGGGCGCCTTGTACAGCGCCGAGCGCGACTTCCTCGGCGGTCATGCCAATTGCGATTTCCACGTGGTCGGTTCCGGCTACACCTGGGATACGCAGGACCGCGACGCCGACATGAAAACTGCCGCCCACGGCTGGGCCGAAGCGGTGCGCATGATCAAGGATCCGTCCTATGACATGGTGATCCTGGACGAGATGAATATCGTCCTCAAGTACCAGTACCTCGATCTGCAGGAAGTGCTCGACGTTTTCGCCGCCCGTCGCGAGATGCTGCACGTGGTCGTTACCGGCCGCCATGCGCCCGACGCGCTGATCGAACTGGCCGACCTGGTCAGCGAGATGCGCCCGCTCAAGCATCCGTACAAGGAACAAGGCATCAAGGCACAAAAGGGCGTGGAGTTCTGATCATGTCAACGCTGTCGTCCGCCGTCGCCGGGTCTTCTGTTTCGTCTTCTGCATTGTGTCCGGCGCTATTCATCACCGCACCCGGTTCGAATCACGGCAAGACCACCGTGACGGCGGCGCTGGCGCGCTGGCATCGCTCGCAGGGCAGCAGGGTGCGGGTGTTCAAGACCGGACCGGACTTCCTCGACCCGACCATCCTTGAACGCGCCAGCGGCAATCCGGTGTATCAGCTCGACCTGTGGATGATGGGCGTGGCGGAATGCCGCCGCCTGCTGCACGAAGCGGCGCAACAGGCCGACCTGATCCTGGTCGAAGGCGTGATGGGACTGTTCGACGGTGCGCCATGCAGCGCCGATCTGGCCGAACTGATGAAAATCCCCGCCGTGGCGGTGGTCGATGTCGCCGGCGTGGCGCAGACGCTGGGGGCGATCGGTTACGGCCTGGCGCATTACCGGCCCGGTTTCCCGCTGCTGGGCCTGCTCGGCAACGGCGTCGCCAGTGCGCGGCATGAAGAGATGCTGCGCCAAGGCATGCCGCATGGCGTTGCCTATCTGGGCAGCATGCCGCGTCATCTGCAATTTAAATTGCCGGAGCGCCATCTCGGCCTGGTGCCGGCGGCAGAAGTCGCCGATCTTGACCGCCGCATCGACGCCGCTGCGGTGCTGGTCGGCGCTACCGAGCTGGCGCGCATGCCTGCGCCGGTAGCGTTCATTGCACCGGAAGCGGATACGGATGGCCCCGCGCCGCAACTGCTGGCGGGGCAGCGCATCGCCGTGGCGCGCGACAAGGCGTTTTCCTTTATCTATCCAGGCAACCTGGATTTGCTGCGCAAGCTCGGCGCGACGCTGGTGTTTTTTTCGCCGCTGCAGGATGCGGGGTTACCGCCGGTGGACAGCGTGTACCTGCCCGGCGGTTATCCGGAATTGCACCTGTCGGAATTGCAAGGCAACGTTGCGATGAAGCAGGCGCTGATCGACCATTGCGCCGCCGGCAAGCCGCTGTATGCGGAATGCGGCGGCTTGCTCTACCTGCTGGAAAGCCTGAGCGACAAGGATGGCGCACGGGCGCGCATGCTCGGCGTACTGAGCGGGCGCGCGGTGATGCAACGGCGTTTGCAGGGGCTGGGCTACCAGAGCATCGTGCTTCCGCAGGGCACGCTGCGCTGCCATACCTTCCACTATTCGACCACGGTATCGGCGCTTGCTCCGGCATATGTCGGCGAGCGCCTGTACGACACTTCGGCGGGCGAACGCGTCTATTGCCTGCGCGGCGTGACGGCGACGTATCTGCATGCGTACTTTGCGTCGTCGCCGACAGCGGCTGCGGCCTTGTTCCTGCCGCAGCCGCAGAATGAGGCAGCGACATGAGCCATCGCTACCGCCAGGCCGATATCGATACCGTCTATCGCGTGATCGCGGAGCGGCGCGACATCCGTCATTTCCTGCCGGACCCGGTTGATCCGGCGTTGCTGCAGCGCTTGCTCGAAGCGGCGCATCTGGGACCGAGCGTGGGCTTCATGCAGCCGTGGCGCTTCATCCGTATCACCGAGCGCAGCCGGCGCGACGCCATCCACGCGCTGGTCGAGCAGGAGCGCGTGCTGACCGCGCAAGCTTTGCAGGAACGCGAGGACGAATTCATGCGCCTGAAGGTGGACGGCATCCGCGAGTGCGGGGAAGTGCTGGTGGCGGCGTTGATGGACGATCGCGAGCGCCACCTATTCGGTCGTCGCACCTTGCCCGAGATGGACCTGGCTTCGGTGGCCTGCGCCATCCAGAATATGTGGCTGGCCGCGCGCGCCGAGGGCATCGGCATGGGCTGGGTGTCGCTGTTCGATGCGGGCAAGCTGGCGACGTTGCTGGCGATGCCCGCGGGTGCAAAGCCGGTGGCGGTAATCTGCCTGGGACATGTCAGGGAATTTTATGCGCGCCCGATGCTGGAGCAGGAGGGCTGGGCGGCGCGGCAATCGCTGGACGACCTGGTGTTTCGCGATGCGTGGGGAAACAAGGAAAAACAACAATGAGTCAGGCAACGACACGTACTTTGGTGTTCGGCGGCGCGCGCTCGGGCAAGAGTGCGCAGGCGGAACGGCTGGCGGCAGCCGCCGGCAAGCCGGTGATTTACATCGCCACGGCCGCCGTCGGTGACGACGAAATGGCGGCGCGCATTGCCTTGCATCGGCAACAGCGCAGCGCGCACTACGCCCATTGGGAAACCGTGGAAGAACAACTCGCACTGGGCGAGGCCATCGCGCGCGCCAGCAGGCCCGGCAACGTCGTGCTGGTCGATTGCCTGACCGTCTGGCTGTCGAACCTGCTGTTCAGCGAGCAGCGGGATTATCCCGAAGTCGGCCGCATCGAAACGCCGGCGCGTTTTGCAAGGGAACGCGAGGTTTTCCTGCAAGCGCTGTCGCAGGCACAAGGCGATGTGGTGCTGGTGTCCAACGAAGTTGGCATGGGAATCGTGCCGCAGGGCGCGATTTCGCGCTGGTTCGTCGATGAAGCGGGGCGCCTGAACCAGGCCGTCGCAGCGATCTGCGAGCGCGTGCAGTTTGTCGCCGCCGGTTTGCCGCTGACGCTGAAAGGACCCGCATGCTGAGCGGTTTCAATGCCTTCGACATGACCCTGCTGGCGCTGCTGATGGCGGCCGGGGTCGCACTCGACTGGCTGCTGGGCGAGACGCCACGCTGGCACCCGCTGGTCGGCTTCGGTCGCTATGTGCAATTCATTGAGCGACATCTGAATCGACATCCCGGCAGTGATGTCCGTGGCGTGCTGGCATGGCTGCTGGCGGTGCTGCCGCCGGTGGTGCTGGCTTGCGCCGTGACCATGCTGCTGGCGCGCCAGTCGCTGTGGCTGGCTGCCGCCTGGCATGTGCTGCTGCTGTATTTCTGCATCGGCCTGCGCAGCCTGCGCGACCACGTCATGCCGATTGCAGCGGCGCTGAAAGGCGGCGACCTGGCGGCGGCGCGTGCGCTGACCGGACGCATCGTGAGCCGCGACACCACGCAGTCGCAGGAAACCGACCTGGCCAAAGCGGCGGTCGAATCGCTGCTGGAGAACGGCAACGACGCCGTCTTCGGCACCTTGTTCTGGTTTGCCGTGGCTGGCGGTCCCGGCGCCTTGCTGTTCCGCCTGGCCAATACGCTGGACGCCATGTGGGGTTACCGCACGCCGCGCTTTCTGGCGTTCGGCTGTGCGGCGGCGCGCATCGACGATGCGCTTAATTGGATGCCGGCGCGCCTGACCGCGTTGTCGTACGCCGTGTTGGGCAACTGGCGTCAGGCGCGTAAATGCTGGCGCGAACAAGCGCCGGCATGGAGCAGCCCGAACGCCGGGCCGGTAATGTCGTCGGGTGCGGGTGCGCTCGGATTGGCATTGGGCGGCGCTGCGGTATATGACGGCGAAGTCGAGCAACGGCCGCCGCTCGGCATCGGCCGCGACGCCGTCGCCGGTGACATCGCGCGCGCGTGGACGCTGGTGTCGCGCACGGCGATGTTGTGGCTGACGGTGATGCTGGCGATGGCCATGCTGCTGTCCACGGTGTTGTCGTTCGGGGCCGCCCATGCTTGAACACGGCGGCAACCTCAATGATGCTGTGATCCGCTATGGCATCGCGCGCGCCGACTGGCTCGATCTGTCGACCGGCATCAATCCCGATTTCTATCCGGCGCCGGCCTTGCGGGCCGACGCCTGGCATCGCTTGCCGGAATCCAGCAACGAACTGGTTGCGGCCGCCTGCGCCTATTACGGCGCGCCGGGGATGCTGCCGGTGGCCGGCACCCAGGCGGCGATCCAGGCATTGCCGCAACTGCGGCTGCGCGAGCATGGCGTGGCGCGCGTGGTGGTTGCCGCACCGGCGTACGCCGAACACGCACATCGCTGGCAGCAGGCGGGACATGCGATGCGCGAAGCCGGCTATACGGATTTGCCTGACGCAGTGGGTGCATGCGACGTGATGGTGGTGTGCAATCCAAACAATCCCACCGGCGCGCGCGTCGCGCCTGAGGTATTGCTCGGTTGGGCGCAGCAACTGGCGATGCGCGGCGGTTGGCTGGTGGTCGATGAGGCGTTCGGCGACACTACGCCGCAGTTGAGCGTGGCGGCCCACACCGGCACGCAGGCCGGATTGATCGTGTTGCGTTCAGTCGGGAAATTTTTCGGCTTGGCCGGCGTGCGGCTCGGATTTGTCGCCGCGCAGGACAATATCCTGAACGGCTTGCGCGAGTGGCTGGGCCCCTGGTCGGTCAGCGGACCGGCGCAACAGATCGGCATCGCAGCCTTGCGCGACACCGCCTGGCAGCAAAGCACGCGCACGCGTTTGCTGACAGCTGGAGAGCGTTTGCAGCGCTTGCTGGCCGGATACGGGATCGCATCAAGCGGCAGCGCCATGTACCAGTGGTGGCCTGAGCAGAACGCCGTCGCCTTCCATGACTGCATGGCGCGCCAGGGCATCTGGGTGCGGCTCTTCACGCGCGGCGCAGGCGGTATCCGCCTCGGGCTGCCGCCGGACGAAGCCGGCTGGCAGCGTCTGCGACAGGCCCTGCAGGCGTGGCGCGAACAGACCGGGCATACGGAGCGCACTGCATGACATTTCCTTTCCATACCCTGATGGTGCAGGGCACGACTTCCGACGCCGGCAAGAGTACGGTGGTGGCGGCGCTGTGCCGCTTGCTGTACCGGCAAGGCGTTAAGGTGGCGCCGTTCAAGCCGCAGAACATGGCGCTCAACAGCGCCGTGACCAGCGACGGCGGCGAGATCGGCCGCGCCCAGGCCCTGCAGGCGCAGGCCGCCGGTATCGCGCCGCACACCGACATGAATCCGGTGCTGCTCAAGCCGTCCAGCGACACCGGCGCACAAGTGATCGTGCACGGCAAGGTGCGCGCCGACATGAACGCACGCGACTATCACCGTTACAAGACCAGCGCCATGGAAGCGGTGCTGGAGTCCTATCAACGCCTGCGCGCGCAATACGACGTAGTGCTGGTGGAGGGGGCCGGCAGCCCGGCTGAAATCAATCTGCGGGCGCGCGACATCGCCAATATGGGTTTTGCCGAGGCGGTCGATTGCCCGGTCGTTCTGGTGGCCGATATCGACCGCGGCGGCGTGTTCGCCCATCTGACCGGCACGCTGGCCTGCCTGTCGGAGAGCGAGCAGGCGCGCGTGGTCGGTTTCGTCATCAATCGTTTTCGCGGCGACATCAGCCTGTTGCAACCAGGGCTGGATTGGTTGGAGCAACGCACCGGCAAACCGGTGCTGGCGGTGTTGCCGTATCTGCACGGCCTGCATCTCGACGCCGAGGATGCGGTGGCGTCCAGCCAAAGCGCCAAAGGAACATTCCGCGTCGTCGTGCCGGTGCTGCCGCGCATCAGCAATCACACCGATTTCGACGCCTTGCGCGCGCATCCTGACGTCGATTTGCAGTTCATCGGGCCGGGCCGGCCGATCCCGCCGGCGGACCTGATCATCCTGCCGGGCAGCAAGAACACACGCAACGACCTGGCCTGGCTCAGGCAGCAAGGCTGGCCGGACGCCATCCGCAAGCACTTGCGCTACGGCGGCAAAGTGATTGGCATCTGCGGCGGCTTCCAGATGCTCGGCGCCAGTGTTGATGACCCGCATGGCGTCGAGGGTGTGCCCGGCAGCATGGAGGGGCTGGGATTGCTCGACATGGCGACCGAGCTGACGCAGCAAAAACAATTGCTGCAGGTGTCGGGACAGTGCGAATTCGGCGCCGGACCTGCCGCCGTCAGCGGCTATGAAATCCACATGGGGGTATCCGCCGGCGCGGCATTGCAGCGTCCGGCGTTCCGGATCGACGGCCGTCCGGAGGGCGCTCGCTCGGCGGACGACCAGATCCTCGGCAGCTACCTGCATGGCATGTTCGATACGCCGCAGGCGTTTGCCGCGCTGCTGGAGTGGGCTGGCCTGCACGGCGCCGCGACGGTCGACCTGAACCAGTTGCGCGAGGAAAGCCTGGAGCGGGTCGCCGATGCGACGCAGCCCTTGCTGGATGCTTTGGCGAAGGCGTTGAAGCCGGGCTGAGCTGAACGATGCCGCGGCTTGGGAGTCTACGATGAAATATCAATCGGAATAAAGGCATCACATGAGTCTGTTCGGCAAACTGTTGATCGTCGTCGGCGTGGTCGTGCTGGCGGGCGGCGGTCTGATCGCGTGCTCGCCGCTGAAGGCGCTCAATGCCGTTACGCCCGGCGCGGCCTACCAGAAGATCGCCGACATCTCTTACGGCGCCAATCCACGCCAGCAACTCGACGTCTACATCCCGCAGAAAACCTCGCCTGACGCTTCGGTCGTAGCCGGTTTGCCGGTGGTGGTGTTTTTCTACGGCGGCAGCTGGAACAACGGCAGTCGCAAGGATTATGCGTTTGTCGGCGAGGCATTGAGTTCACGCGGCTACATCGTGGTGATCGCGGATTATCGCGTCTATCCTGAAGTGCGCTATCCGGAGTTCG